>FLOH01000437.1_pt1 | contig 92073 bp, 86 predicted proteins | sample 756751 | NCBI WGS metagenome assembly FLOH01 (sample SAMEA4026879, study PRJEB14308) | marine metagenome | biome: coastal water; material: water | depth 74 m
AGACCATTGACGAGGCCCTTGGGGGGTAGCACCGAGAAAATGCCGCCGACAAACACACAAGGTTCTGTTTTCGATTTCTTCGAGCGGGTGGGGCGCGCCGCCGCGCGCAGCTTTGGCGAATTCGGTTTTGCGGCGGTTCTTGTTGGGCAAAGCCTGTTCTGGCTGTTTTTCGGGCCGCGTTTAAGGCAACCCGTGCGCTTCGGTGCGATCATTGCGCAGATGCGCGAGGTCGGCATCAATGCCATCCCCATCGTCACCGTCCTGTCAGCCGCCATCGGCGCCGTCCTGGCGATGCAGGGCATTATCTCCCTGAAAAAGTTCGGCGCCGAATCCCAGGTCACTTTCGGCATCGCGATTTCAATGATTCGTGAATTCGCGCCGCTCATTACCGGCATTCTGGTGGCTGGGCGTTCGGGCTCGGCGCTGGCCGCGCGGATCGGCACCATGAAGATCAATCAGGAGATGGATGCGCTGGAAGTCATGGGCATCAATCCGGTGCGTTTTTTGGTCGCGCCCGCACTTTTTGCGATGATTGTGATGGTTCCGGCGCTAACCATTTTCAGCGGATTTGTGGGGTTGTATGCGGGCGGTCTCTATGTTGGAGTCGACTTAAGCGTTTCGATGGACGCCTATGTCAGCCAGGTTATCGATGCTTTGGATGCCAGCGACGTTCTGCACGGGTTTGCCAAAAGCATCGCCTTCGCCGCCTTGATCGCGATTATCGGCGTGATGAACGGGGCCGGGGTTCAGGGCGGGGCCGAAGGTGTTGGCAAGGCAACGACGCGCTCGGTGGTTCAGGCTATTTCAGCGATTGTGATTACCGACATGATCTTCGTCCTTATGGCGACGCATATGGGTTAGTGGGGGCGCTATTTTGGCAAATGAAACCGAACGTCCGGGAGCGGATGCAAGAAAGATGATTGAGGTCGAGGATCTCGTCACCCATTACGGTACGCGTATGATCCTCCAGGGCGTCAGCATGGATGTCCGCGAAGGCGAAATCATGGTCATCATGGGCGGTTCGGGTTCGGGCAAAAGCACCTTGTTGCGCTACTTGATGGCGCTGGAAACGCCGACATCCGGGTCCATGCGTATCCTCGGTCGGGATATTTCGGAACTCAGCATGGAGGAAATGTTCGCGCTGCGCAAAAAACTGGGCGTGGCGTTTCAGGGCGGCGCTTTGTTCAGTTCGATGACGGTCGGCGAAAACATCATGCTGCCGCTTTTCGAACATACCAACCTTGATCGGCAAACCATGGATATCATGGTTCGGCTCAAGCTGGAGGTAGTCGATCTTGCAGGGTTTGAAGACCTGACGCCATCGGAACTTTCCGGCGGCATGATCAAGCGAGCCGCGTTCGCCCGCGCCGTCATCATGGACCCGCGCATCTTGTTTTGCGACGAGCCATCGGCAGGACTGGACCCGGTAGTGTCATCGGCGCTTGACGATTTGATCCTGCGCTTGCGCGACGCCATGGGCATGGCGATCGTTGTGGTGACCCACGAATTGGAAAGCGCGTTCAAGATCGCGGATCGCATTACCGTGCTGGACCGAGGCAAAATTCTGTTCATCGGAACGGTGGAAGAACTGCGCAACCATCCAAGCGAGCGAATTCAAAACCTGTTAAACCGACGCATGGAAGACGACCCCGTCGATCCCGACGAATACTTAAGAAGGTTGATGGGCGAAAAAATGCAAGAGGGGGCGACCGTATGAGGAGCAACAAGATCAACTACGTCTTGGTTGGCATTTTTGTTATGGCCACGGCGTTTGCTCTGGTGGTGGCGGTCTTGACCCTTTCGGGCAACCGCGGATCGACCGACAGCTATCATGCCATCTACCGCAATGTTACCGGCGTGAAGTTCGGCACCCAAATCCTTTACGAAGGATATCCCATCGGCCAGGTCGAGGAAGTGACACCGGTGGCCCAGGGCGGGGGCATGCGCTTCAGGGTGGATTTGTCGGTTGCCGAAGGTTGGCAGATACCAGCCGACAGCGTTGCTGCAATTGAGGCGCCAAGCCTGCTTTCGGCCATCGTTATCGCCGTTTCGGAGGGCGAGAGTAAAAGCGCGCTCAAGCCGGGGGACCGTATTGAAAGCCGCGAGGCCGAAAATCTCTTTAACGTCATGAGTTCTGTGGCCGAACAAATCAAAGATATCGCCCTCAACGACTTGCGCCCGCTTTTGGCGACGGTCAATCAAGCGGCTTCGACCTTCGGCTCTATTCTTGGCGACGAAGGCGAGGCGCTGATCACGGAATTGAGCACTTTAGCCAAGGAACTCTCGGCCCGTGTTCCCGTCATCGTTGGCGATGTCGAGGATCTGACCGGTCAGCTTCAACTGACGGCGGGCGAATTGGACAAACTGTTCAGCCCAGGCAATCGCAAGGTCGTCGAAGGCGTGTTGGGAAAGGCGGATAAGGCAGTCGGCAGTTTCACCGAATTTGCCAATGAACTGCGGGTCACGCGAGGCCGTCTGGATCAACTTCTCGATTCAATCGACACCATGCTGGTTGACAATAAATTGGATGTGGAACGGGCGATTGTTGACCTTCGTCATGTGGTTGATTCTGTGGCCCGGCATATCGATGCCCTGAACCAGAACATGGAGGGCGCGGCCCGCAACATGAACGAGTTTAGCCGCCAAATCCGCAAAAATCCGGGCGTGTTGCTGGGTGGCACCGCGCCGGAGGATCAGGCGACGCGCTAAATGGGAGGAATGACGGTGAAAACGACGAAACTGTTTTTAAGCGCGCTGTTCGCGATGGTGTTGGTTTCGTGTGCGCAACCGCCGGTTCCGCAGGATCATTTCTATCGCCTACAGGTACCGATGCCAGGGAGCGCGCTTTCCAAAATTCCATTGGCCGGAACGTTGGAAGTGGCACGCCTTCAAGCCGACGGATTGACCGCCGGACGGTCCATCGTCTACAGCGAGGCGGCCCAACCTCTGGAAGCCAACGAATACCACTATCATTTCTGGACCGATTCGCCGACCGTGATACTGCGCGACGAACTGGTTTCCTATCTGCGTCAGGCGGGTGTTGCAAAAGCCGTGGTCACGCCGGAAATGCGCCTGGAGCCGGATTTCGTGCTGACCGGCAAGATCAAAAGGCTGGAACAGGTTCGAGGAAACCCGTCGAAGGTCTTGATTTCCCTGGAACTCGCCCTGCGTGACAGGCGCGAGGATCGGCTTTTGCAGGTCAAGACCTATCGCATGGAAGGCCAAACTGCGGGGCCGGGCGTTGCCGCAGCCGCAGCCGCATTGAATTCGGGGCTGGCTGAACTTTTCGCCCGCTTCGTCGCCGACGTTTCACGGATTTAGCGGCTTTCTTAAAGATCGAGAACCCGCTTGTACAGGTCTAGCAGGGCTTCTTGTTCGTCGCGGTCAGTTTGGTCCATCTTGCGCAGGCGAACGATCTGGCGGATCGTCTTGACGTCGAACCCGGTGCCTTTGGCTTCGGCGTAAACGTCCTTGATGTCGGCGCTAAGTGCGGCTTTTTCTTCTTCAAGCCGTTCAACCCGCTCGACGAATGCACGAAGCCTGTCTGCCGCGATGCCGCCAACTTCCGCCATATCTGTTTCCTCTCGTTTTCGCTTTTAAACGGACGATCACCTGAAAGCCCACCCGAGCGCCGGACCATAGTCGGCGAACACCGCGTGGCGCAAGTGGGAAAAACGGCGAGAACGGTTGGGTATATAACCGGATGTTAACCATTGGGTTGCACAGTATGATAATTGGGGTGTCGCGCGTGTTGGCTTCGGGCTTTCGTGCGCGTAGCGACCGGAAGGAATTTTGAGTGGCCGTTTACGATCTTAGCCGAATCCGCATTCTTCTGGTTGAGGATAACCGGTTCGTCCGAAATACGTTCCGCGACACACTGGCGCACTTCAAGGTGGGGCATGTGGAGGTTGCGAGCAACGGTGCGGAAGCCGTTGAAAAGCTCAAAACTATCGGCGGCGAGATGATTCCCGGCATGCCGACTGCCGACATTGTGATTTCCGATTTGGTGATGGCGCCCATCGACGGGCTTCTTCTTTTGCGCTGGATTCGCTCTTCCAAGGATTCGCCAAACCGCTTTATGCCGTTCATCGCATTGTCCGGTGCCGCCGACTTTGGTTACGTTGCCCAGGCCCGCGATTTTGGAACCAACGAGTTTTTGGCTAAGCCGTTCGCGATCGGTACCATTTACCAGCGTATTCTGGAAATTATCGATTATCCGCGCCCCTTTATCACCTCGCGCGAATATTTCGGCCCCGATCGCCGGCGCCGTGATATTGGCGCGCGCGGCGAAGAGCAGCGCGTTATGAAGGATAGCGAAATTACGATGGTCTACTCGGCCGATAGGATCGTAAAACCCAAGGGGCCGAGCGATGTGTGGAAATTTATGTTGCCCAACGCCCTGAAGGACAAGGTTGGCGGAATAGGCAGCGGTGCCGTCGGGGAAATTCCGTCGGATCTTTTGGAAGAGGCCGAGGCCTCGCTCGAACGTGCGGCTCTCGATTTTACCGAGTGGGCGGGAAAATACCTGGCCAAGCTGTCCGGGCTGTGCGAGCAGGCCCTCGAACAGGAACCCGAACTTCGGCGAGGCCAATTCCAGGAAATTAACTTGCTGGCCCACGAACTTCGCGGCCAGGGCGGAACCTTCGGCTACCCGCTGATTTCGGTGTTCGGCAAAAGGCTCTACGAGGTCACCGGTTCCGAGTGCAGGATCGGCGATAAGTCCGTCGAAGTCGTCAAAGCGCACGTTGATGTCATGCGTGCTGTGCTGCGCGAGAAAATAGCAGGTGACGGCGGCCAGGTCGGCAGGGAACTGCGCAAATCCCTGGACGCCGCCATCGAAAAGCAACAAAGGGTGGGGTCGGCACCTTCCTAAAGACCGACCAGCGTATCCTCGATCAAACCATCGACCACGGCCTTTAGTGCTTCGTCCGGCTCGCCGCCCGCGTCAATAACCTTGCGGTAGGTGGCAAGTTGGCGATGGGCGCTGGTTCCGCGCTGGGCGATGGTGCGGTTCAGGCGAAGTTCCTCAAGGCACCCCAGGGCCTCGCCGTCCTCGCGTACCATGTCGATCAATTCCTCGAACAAGTCGTCGAATGCGACGATCTTACCTCGGCCAAAATCGACGAGCCCTTCGTCCAGACCGTACCTTTGCGCCCGCCAGCGGTTTTCGTTGATCAGCATGGGGGCATAAATGCGCCAGCGCCGATTGTCGCGGCGCAAGCGGTACAGCATGCGAATGATGCAGGCGAACAATGCGGCGATGGCGATGGCGTCCTCAAGATAGGTGCAAACGTCGGTTATGCGCATTTCAATGGTCGGGAACTTGGTACTCGCGCGAATATCCCACCACAGCATAGAGGCATCTTTGATTAGCCCCGCCTTGGTCAGAATATCTACGTGGCGTTGGTATTCGCCGAAGGATTCGAATTGCTCGGGTAGCCCGGTGCGCGGCAATTCGTTAAAGACGCTTAAGCGGTACGATTTCAGCCCCGTGTCCACACCCCGCCAGAACGGCGACGACGTGCTTAGCGCCAAAAGGTGCGGTAGGAAATAACCGGCTTGGTTTATCAAGTCTATCCGCAGATCGTCGTCGTCAATTCCGATATGTACGTGCATGCCGCAGATCAGCAGGCGGCGGGCCACGGCCTGAAGGTCACGTGCCAGCATATGGTAGCGCTCATGGTCCGAGTGGTGTTGATGCTGCCATTCCGAGAACGGATGGGTCGAGGCCGCGATGGGGGCCAGCCCGTGTTTGGCGGCTTCCTCGGCCACGGTTTTACGCAGCCAGGCTAGATCGTCGCGCGCTTGCCCGATGGTCCGGCAGACCCGCGTTCCGACTTCGATTTGGGATTTGAGGAACTCGGGGCGAACCAGGTCTTTTAGCTTGGAGCGGCAGGCCTCGATCATGGCCGCAGGCGGATCATCCACCAGATCGCGGGTTTCGCGATCAACCAGCAGATATTCTTCTTCGATGCCGATGGTGAACTGGGGCTCGGTGAATGGCATGGCCGCGCCTTTCTTTACCTCACGTCGGCGCGAAGAACCTCCGTCAGGGTGTCGGCCAGAAGTTTTGACCAACGCGCAACCCCATCGGGCGTATCAATCAGATCCTGCCGGATCTCTATGGCCAAATGGGGGCGTCCCGCGTCTCCGGCGTGGTAGTTGAGCGAGAACCCATGTTTCCGTCCCGAGTACGGCTCGTTGTCGCCCACGCAAATTCCTGCTTTGTCACGCAGGTACTCGATCATGGGGCTTGCCAGCCGCGCATCGCGGTTCCACAGGATGCCCGCTTCCCAATGACGCAGGGTACCGCCGTTCAGGCGCGGGGTGAAGGAATGAATCGTTACCAGGGCCGCGTCGGCGACTTTTTCGCAATGGCCGGTGTAGGCATCGGCCACCGCGTTGTGATAGGGCCAGAATATTCCGTCCAGACGCCTTGTCCGCTCGCCGTTGTTCAAGGCGCAGTTTCCCGGAACTCTGGTTTTGTCGCTGAACCCTGGAATTGAATCGAAGGCACCGGGAAGCCGGTTCAGGTCGATCACCAGTCGCGAGTAGTTGGCCAGAAGCGCCGGGGCATCCAGAAGATTTGAAACCTCGCGGGTGACGTCACCGGCCCCGATATCCCACGAAATATGGCGGGTTTGATCGTGTTCGTTCAGGCCAAGATCACCCAGCTCACGCGGGATGTCCCTGCCCGCATGACAGCACAGAAGAAATACCGGCGCTTCCCCTTGGCGATTGAGAACCTCGAATACCGGAGGGTCGTTCGCCTCAAGAAGGGACGGATAATCGTTTAATGATGGGTTTGTTACATCCATTTCGGCGCATCTTTTGACGGGCTTGCGACCCAATGTCAAATAGCAAAAACGTGACAAAGGGCTTCCATGCGCGTGTGGGATGCCCGATAAACGAGTTTGCAGGGAAAAATACAACAATGATTCAACAAGAAACGGAAAAGGGTCCGGCGCCCGATAAGGCAACCCGCCTCGCGTGGTTCGCTTGGTTCCTGGGGGCGCTTTTTTATTGTTACGGGTATTTCCAACGGGTCGCGCCCAGTGTCATGGTGACGGACCTGATGTCCGATTTTCAGGTTTCCGGGGCCATACTTGGCAACCTGACGGCTTTCTACTTCTACGCCTACGCCAGTTTGCAAATCCCCTTCGGAGTCTTGATCGACCGCTATGGGCCACGGCGAATGCTGGCCGCCGCCGCTCTTTTGTGCGCGGCGGGCAGCGTGCTTTTCGCCGTTGCACCGACCGTCGAACTTGCCTATGCGGGGCGGTTCCTTGTGGGTGCGGGGGCGGGTGTGTCGTGGCTTGGTACGTTGCAAATATGCGGACAGATGCTTCCGGCCCGTCGTTTTGCCCAAATTACCGGGTTCACGCTGCTGATCGGCATGGCTGGCGGGATCGGGGGACAAGCTCCGCTGGCATACTTGATCGACATTGCGGGATGGCGAACCACGATGTCATCGGCGGCAATTGGTGCCGTCGTTTTGGCCGTTCTGATTTGGTTTTTTGTGCCGCGCTCCACCCACTCCTACGGCAAGGCACCCAAGGGCAAATCCGGGATCATTCATGGATTGAAATCGGTGCTGGCCAACAGCCAAAGCTGGACCTGCGCCATTTTCGGCGGAACTCTGGGCGTGTCGGTTCTTGCATTCGGCGGTCTGTGGTGCGTCCCGTATATGATGGAAACCTATGGACTGACCCGTCCGGCGGCGGCTCTGACGGCAACGCTGATGCTGGTTGGCTGGGCCATCGGCGCACCGTTGGCGGGGTGGGCTTCTGATCGCATTGGACGGCGCAAGGTGCCCATGCTGGTGGGGGCGTTCGGCGGGATATTAACGTTGTCGTGTGCCCTTTATATTCCGGGATTGCCATTGATCGTGGTTCAGGCGTTGTTGTTGATTCACGGCATTTTTTCGGGTGCCATGGTCCTTTGTTTTGCCACCGGACGGGAAAACAACGGCAAGCATGTTGCAGCAACATCCGTTAGTTTCGTTAACATGGCCGTGATGGGAACCAGTGCCTGCTTCCAGCCCCTGATCGGGGCTTTGCTGGATTTGGGCTGGGACGGTCGATTGGAAGGCGGCGCGCGAATTTACTCGGTGGATAATTTCAAGACCGCACTTCTTACCCTTACCGCAGCGGGCGTTGTTGCCTGCATCGCCGCCGCCCTGACCCGCGAGACTTATTGCAAACAGGTCTAAAGGAGTTAGCCGACATGACTATTCAGGCAGAAGGTTTTGGCGGATTGGGCCGACGGTTACGCCTGGGCATGGTCGGCGGCGGAGCAGGTTCGTTTATCGGATCAACCCATCGCATGGCCGCGCGGCTGGATGATCGCTACGAATTGGTGGCTGGCGCGTTGTCGTCTGATGCCGGGCGGGCGGCGACATCTGCTGCCGAATTGGGGATCGCGCCTGAGCGGGCTTATACGGACTTTGCGCAAATGGCCGGCGCCGAAGCCGCCCGCGAGGACGGTATTGAAGTTGTCGTCATCGCCACCCCCAACGACCTGCACCACGGCCCGACGGTGGCATTTCTGGACACGGGCGTTCATGTGATTTGTGACAAGCCCCTGACCCACACCCTGGAAGATGCCATTGATCTGGTTGGCCACGTGCGGCGCTCGGGTCTGGTGTTCGCGCTAACCCATGCCTATGCGGGCTTTGCCATGGCGCGCCACGCGCGCGAACTGGCGACCACTGGCGCGTTGGGTGAAATCCGTCTGGTCCAGGTTGAGTACCCGCAGCAAAGCTGGGTCGATCTGGCCGAGGATACCCAGGCCCCGCGCGATCTGTGGCGGCGCGATCCAGCGCGCTCCGGGGCTGGCGGCTGCATCGCCGATATCGGCACCCACGCCCACCATCTGGCGGCTTTTGTTACGGGGCTTCGCCTGACCGAACTGTGCGCCGACCTCTCGACCTTCGTTCCCGGCGGCCAGTTGGATGACAACAACAATATCCTGCTACGCTATGAGAACGGTGCGCGCGGCATGCTGTGGGCCAGCAAACTTGCGGTCGGCTATGCCAACCCGCTTCGCCTGCGTGTTTTCGGCACCAAGGCGGGGATTGAGTGGAACCAGGAATGTCCGGGCGAGATGGATTTCATGCCCTTGCGCCAACCACCGCAAAAAATCTTGGCGGGCGGTGCTGATTTGAGCGCGGCAGCCGACTGCGTAACCCGGCTGAAACCGGGCCACTCCGAAGGCGTGATCGAGGCGTTCGCCAACATCTACACCAAGGTCGCAGACGTGGTTTCGGCACGTATTCTGGGCCTTGAACCCGACCCGCTGGCGCTCTCTTTCCCCACCGTCGAAGACGGCGCACTGGGCATGAAGTTCGTCGATGCCGCCCTCGAATCGAGCGCCAAAGGCAGTGTCTGGGTGGACGCGACGCTGGATCTTTAATCCTTCTTGATAACGCCGGTGAAGCCAAGAACGGCAATGGTGGAGAGTATCCAGCCAATAGCAATGTTGAACCACATATAGCCGCGAAGCCACCCGCCCCGCCCCCATCCATCGGCCTTGGGCAGCCAGTATTCTTCCTGATGAAGGTTGATGAACGGAAAGAATGTATCGGCTGCAAATGCCAACGGCTCAAATTTGGGATAATCGGCAGGGATATGGAAATGCTCGCCCGCCCAAAGCGGCGTGATGGTCTCCCACGCCGGACAGTCGGATTGGGAGCCAACATAACAGTCGTGGATAAACACTCGCTCCTTCGACGGATGCATCAACCCGTTATGATAGCCGCTGTCAAAAATCATCCAAGCGAAGGCAAGGGAAAACAAAATCGGCAATGAAACCCACCACGGCTTGTACCCATAACGAATGGTCCATCGAATAAACCAGAGCCACAGCCTGTGCGGCCGACTTGGATTGCCGAATTTGCGAAAGTCATCCTCTTTGGCAATGGCAATCTCGCGCGCATCATGCTCCCGCCCCGCCCTCTTGAAAACCTCAATAACCTGCTCATAGGGCTGCGTATAAAACGGCTCAGTCGGCTGAAGCCGCAACCAATCCAAGGCTCGTTGACAACTATACCCCGGCCCAAATGCCTCAAAGCGAAACCCGTCAAGAATCAAGCTTCCCTTCGTCGGCCAACCCGTACCATCATCAACAAAATCTTTTGCGGTGGCACTCAGGAAATTCACCCGGCCCACCGGCGGTTTTTTTGCCTATCCCAGAAAATGCCCCCCTTGACCACCATCCCCTCGGCGGTGAACACATTCCCGCCCTCGTTTTCCAGCGTCGCGCCCCGACATCCCAAGACCCCGCCGATTTTGGCCCCAAGAAGCCGAACCTCGCCCTCTGCCAGGAAGCCATTCTGAAGGAAAACGTCGCCGCCGGTTTCCATTCCATCGGCTGAGAGCGCAGGTTCGCCCCTATTCGACAGCTTCGCGCCGTCGCAAGAAAGTCCCCCGCCAATCTTGGCCCCAAGCAGCCAAACGTCGCCCTCCGCCGTGAGGTCATTGAGGAAAACGCCGCCGCCGGTTTTCATTCTGTCGGCGCCGAGCGCATGTCCGTCCTTATTCGACAGCTTCGCGTCGATGCAATACAGCGATCCCTCAATATGGGCCCCAAGCAGCCGCACCTCACCATTGACGGTGGTACGATCGAAAAAAAGATTGCCATCTACCCGCAAATTATCGGCAGAAATCGCCACGGTTTCGCAATTTAAAAGCCCTGTGGTGCGCACACGGGCGTCTTCAAGATCAATTGGCTGGTCGAATTGGCAATCCCAGAATACAAGGGGTCTTTTGACGGTCGCGGAATGGAGGTCGAGTGTCTCCTTGATGATTGCACGTTCAATACGCAGACCTCGCGGGGGAACCTGATAGTCGTCGGGGTTCAGGCAGATGTCGCGGATGAGGTCGGCGCGGATGGGTTCGCGCTGGTCGCCGGTTCCCACATCGACGGGTCCGCCCCCGGCGACCCCTGCAATCAAGCGCCGTTCGGCGGTGGTTTTGGGTTCGATAGTCATGGGGAACAGTATTACAACTACCGCATGTCCGGCGCGAGTCTCAAATTCGCGACGCTCGACTTTTGGCCAAGATGTGAACTTCCTCGTTGGGGGAGGTTGAAAGCCGGAGCGTAAGCTGCGAAACTGCGCGCCTTCAATAATAAATGGGGGAATGCCATGTACGTCATGCTTGTGCATGTGAAAGTGAAATCCGAGTGCATCGACGAATTTGTCGCAGCCAGCCGGGCTAACCATGTGGGCTCTATCGAGGAAATCGGGAACCGGCGCTTCGACGTTCTTCAGGACGCGGAAGACGCGACCAAGTTTGTTCTTTACGAAGCCTATGTCAGCGCCGAAGCCGCAGGCGGTCACAAGGAAACCGAACATTACCGCACCTGGCGTGACGCGGTGGCCGATATGATGGCCGAACCGCGAGAAGCCGTTATCTACGACGGCCTTTTTCCTGCGGACTAACCCATGGTTCCCGTAGCTCCGTTTTCCACCGCGCGGCTTCCCCGGATCGTTTTCGGCGACGGCGCAATTGGCGAGTTGCCAGCCCAGGCGCGTGCGTTTGGACCCCGCGCCCTCGTGGTGACGGGGCAACGCTCCTTGCGCGGTCTGCCGGTCTGGCAAAACCTGAACGCGGAACTTGCCATCGAAACCGTGATCGTTGCCGATGAGCCGTCGCCCGATCTGGTGGACGGAACGGTCGCGCAATTTCACGGGTCCGGTATCGACGTGGTGATCGGGCTGGGTGGCGGCAGCGCGCTGGATGCGGCCAAGGCCATTGCCGGTCTGATGCTGACGGGCAATTCGGTGATGGATCATATTGAAGGCGTGGGGCGCGGGATTGCCTACACCGGCCCGTCGCTGCCTTTTATCGCCGTGCCAAGCACCGCCGGAACCGGCACCGAAGCAACGAAGAACGCCGTTCTCAGTTCACGCGGGGCTGCTGGCTTCAAGAAATCGTTTCGCGACGATCAATTGGTTGCGCAGGTTGCCATTGTTGATCCCGACCTTCTTAAAACCTGCCCCCAATCCCTGATCGCCGCCAACGGAATGGACGCCTTAACCCAGCTTTTGGAAGGCTATGTCTCGCCGCGCGCCAGCGCCGTGACCGATGCGCTTGCCTGGTCGGGCCTGGAAGCCTTTGCACGAGGGTTCTTTCCCGCGTGGGAGGGGGCCGGACAAACAGCTGCGCGGGCGTCCATCGGGCGGACCAATATCGCGTATGCTTCGCTAATGTCGGGCATTACGCTGGCGCAAACCGGGCTGGGCTCCGTTCATGCCCTGGCTTCGCCGCTGGGTGCCTTTTATCCGGCACCCCATGGCGTGGTTTGCGGAACGCTGCTGGCCGTGGCCACCGAAATCAACATTCGCGCCCTGAAGAAACGCGACCCGGAAAATATCGCGCTTGCGAAATACGCCCACGTTGGCCGGTTGCTTTCGGGCAAATCCGACGGCCTAGTGGCGACGTTGGGCGAGTGGACCGAGCGGACGGGCGTTCCGAAACTGGGTGAATATGGGGTGACGGCGGACGATATTGGCAAGGTCGTTGCCGCAAGCAATCCGGGGGGCATGAAAACCAATCCCTTGATTCTCACCAGCGAAGAGGTTACCGAACTCGTCGCACGGCGACTTTAACGCTAAAAGAGGCCCTTACATGCACATTCATCTCGACGCCATTGGTGGCGTTGCCGGAGATATGTTCCTGGCCGCGATGCTGGACGCCCGCCCCGATCTTCGCGCCGGAACGCAGGAAGCCATTCGCGCGGCAGGCCTGCCGCAAAACTGGACGGTCGAAATCGCCCACCATCATGGGTCGGGGCTGACCGGGCTGCGCTTCGAGGTGACCGGCCCCAAAGATAAAGGCCACCCGCCCCATACGTTCAAAAAAATCCGCGCCATGATCGAAGGCTGCGCGTTGACGGGTGGCGTCAAAACCCGCGCTGTCGCGATCTTTGCAATTTTGGCCGAGGCCGAAGGGGCGGTCCACGGCATGGACCCCGAAGACGTTCACTTCCACGAGGTTGCCGATTGGGATTCGCTGGCCGATATTGTCGGCGCGGCTTTTGTCATTGATGCCCTGGGCGATGCCAGCTGGTCGGTTTCCGCACTGCCGACCGGTTCGGGTCGCGTTAAAACGGCACATGGAATTTTGCCGGTTCCGGCACCGGCAACGGCGCGGCTTCTGCGTGGTTTTGAAACCTTCGATGATGGGCTTCCCGGCGAACGTATCACGCCGACGGGGGCCGCCATTCTGAAGCATCTGAACCCGGCGCGGACCGGCCCGTCACGCGGTGTGAAACTTGTTATCGACGGCACCGGTTTCGGAACGCGCGAATTTCCGGGCCTTCCCAACATTCTAAGGGCCATGGTTTACGAGGGTGTGCAAACCGAAACATCGACCGACGTCGCGCAGATCGAATTCGAGATTGACGATCAAACGCCTGAGGATCTGGCTGTCGGCCTTGACAAGCTTCGTTCGCGAGACGACGTTTTGGACGTGATTCAAGCGCCGGTATTCGGTAAAAAGGGCCGCATGGCGATCAGTGTGCGGGTGCTGTGCCGACCGAGTTGCGTCGGCGACGTGGCCGCCGCCTGTTTCGCCGAAACGACGACCATCGGTCTGCGCTGGCAATTGGCGCACCGAATAGAGCTTGCCCGCACGCACGTGGATGCGGGCGGTGTACGCGCCAAAGTCATCTCGCGACCGGGCGGCGGTGTTTCGGCCAAGGCTGAAATGGACGATATAGCCAAGGTGGCGGGTGGCCACGTGGCTCGGACGGCCGCCAGGGCAGACGCCGAAAATGAAGCAACGAAGGCAAAGGACGAATGAACCAATCGGCCCCGACGGAAATTCAGAAACTGAATGCCGTGCTTGATGACATGAGCCGCGTGAGCGTTGCCGTCAGCGGTGGCGTCGATAGTCTGACCCTGGCTCAGGCCGCCTATCGGCGATTGGGCAACGATGTCGAGATGATCCATGCGGTGTCGCCAGCGGTCCCCGCCGAAGCGACCGCAAGAACCCGCGCGATTGCGAAGCGCGAAGGCTGGACGCTTAGGGTCATTGATGCCGGTGAATTCGATGATGAAAGCTATGTGGCAAATCCGGTCAATCGTTGTTTCTTTTGCAAATCAGCCCTTTATCGTTCGATTGCCGGACTGACCGAACGACAGGTCGTATCCGGGGCCAACAAAGACGACCTGGGTGATTACAGGCCCGGAATGGAAGCCGCCGCAAACAATGGCGTTCGCCATCCTTTTGTGGAAGCCGGGATCGACAAGGCGGGTGTGCGCGAGGTGGCGCGTGCCTTGGGCCTGGGCGAGGTCGCCGAATTGCCCGCTTCGCCGTGCCTGTCCAGCCGCATTGAAACGGGCATTCCGGTGACGCCCGAGGCGCTCGAATTCGTTCACGCCGTCGAAAGTCTGGTTCGCGACTGGTTAAGCCAGCCGGGTGCCGTGCGGTGCCGGGTGCGCGGCGCGGGTGCCGCCGTGGAATTGGACCAGGCGGGCCTTGCGGCGATCCTGTCCGATGATGGAAAGGACGTTCGCGAAAAGATTGCCCAGTTGGCGGGCGTGGCGGGCCTTGGGGGCGACGTTCCGTTCGAGCCCTACAAAATGGGAAGCGCCTTCCTGAAGGATCAGATCGTATGAGTTCGGATGCCGTATGGGACGGGGCGCGGCGCGAGCGTATTGGTTTGGCCGAAGCCGTTTTTTGCGAAGGCAAAACCGCCGGACAGATCGCTGGCATTTGCGACGAAGCCGCCGACGGCGATCATCCCATTCTTTTGACGCGGCTTGAAAAAGACGCCTTCGATGCCCTTCCCCAATCCCTGCAAGCCAAGCTGGATTTTGAGGAAATTTCGCGCACCGCCGTTCTTGGCACACTTCCCGCCCCCACCGGGGCTGCGCGCATCGCGGTGGTTACGGCGGGAACTTCGGATAAGGGGGTGGCCCGCGAAGCCGTTCGCACGCTGTCGGTTTACGGCGAAGCCTGCACCGAAATCGTCGATGTGGGGGTTGCCGGTTTATGGCGTTTGCTGGATCGCGTAGAGGAAATCAAGCGTCACCCGGTGGTCATCATGGTGGCGGGTATGGACGGCGCGATTTTTTCGGTTCTGGGCGGTCAGGTTCCGGGCGCGATCATTGCGGTTCCCACCTCGACCGGTTACGGCGTTTCGAATAATGGCGAGACGGCCCTGCATTCGGCCCTGGCAAGCTGCGCGCCGGGGGTGTTGGCGACCAATATCGACAACGGTTACGGCGCTGCCTGCGCGGCTCTCAGAATCCTCAACGCTCAGTCTCCGGAATAAATCGGCACCACATAGGGGCCTTCGGGAACGACGGCGATCTTGCGGTTGCCGTGGCGCGCGATGCTGCGCCGCAACGCATCTTCGACCGAGCTGACAACCTCGACCCCCGTCAGCGCACGCTCCGCCGGGCTTAGCGCTTCGGTGTATAGCTGGACCGACCCCACGCGCATGACCTTGACCTGATATTCCGTCTGCCATTCATCTATCGCCGCGTGGGACTTGTGCAGAATGCTTTCAATAAAACCATCCGGCCCCAATTCGACGAGGCGTTTTTGGGCGTCCAGATATTCGGGAGTGCCGAACCCTTCGGAAAGTTCCGACACGATGATGATGTCACCGCCGGGTTTCATAATGTTGATTGTCGAAACCATGCCTTTGACGGTTTGATAATAGGTTTTGTCCAGCGGATAACCGGCACTGCTGCTCAGGATCGTCGAAAAACGTTGCGGAACCGAAACGACTGCGTACTTGGTGATGAACTCAACCGCCTGAAGATGGCTTTCGCAAATTTCGCCGAAATTGACGAAGGAAAGCTGGCGTTTATCGTCAATGACCGTGTTAACCGCGAAGGCCCCACCCAGAAGTTCAATGATCTCTAGCTGTTCCTCGTGCAGGGGATTGCCTTCAAGCACCAGATTGGTGGCGTTCGGATGCTCCATGAAGGGCGCGGCGTGCAAGGTGGTGATGGTTTCGGCATGGGCGATGCCCGGCGTGATGACTTTGCGCCCGCCCGAAAAACCGGCCATCAAATGGGGTTCGACCAGCCCCGTTGCGATTCGCAGATCGGCGTTTACAAGCCGTTTGTCCAGGCGCACGACGGTGCCGCGCGTTGTTTTGCCAAGCAATACGTGATCGTCGTCGTTGCGGGCGAAATGGTTATCGACTTTGACCGTTTCCTGCACCCATGAATCGCCGACCAGTTCGGCCAGTTCGGCACCTTCGTTTGGCCGATGAAGGCCCGTGGCTACCAAAACCTGAATGTTCTCGGCCTTCATCCCGGCGTCCAGCAGGGCGCGGATCAGAACCGGTAAAATGGTTCCATTGGGAACCGGTCGGGTGATATCGCAGATCAAAATGCAGGCCGTTTCGGCTGTTTTGGCCAATTCGGAAAGGGGCGGGCTGCCGATCGGTGTCCTCAGCGCTGTCGCGACGGCTGCGGTCGAATCGCCCAGAACCGGCATCTCCGGTTTTTCGATGATCGTGACGTCCCAGTCGTCATCCAGATCGACCGGCAATGTTCCCCGTCCGTAGCTCATTTCGACGCGCATCTCTTATTGGCCCCTTTTCAAGCGTTGGTTAGACCGCACCATAGCGCAGGGTGTGCGGGGCATCCATATGGATATGAGGTGCTAATTGATGATTTTCGATGCATCGTGTTTGAAACTGGTCGAAGGTTGGCATAGATTTCAGGGGACGATGCGTATTTAGTCCAGCAACAAGGAAACCCAGCGATAATGGCCGAATTCTCGGAACCCGAAATTCAGGAAAGCAACAAACCCAAGGTAGAAGACGTTTCCTATGACCTCAATCAGGCGCTTTCCTCGGTGGTTTCCATTCGCACGAAAATTCCGGAAGATGCCTTTACGGCACAGATTCTGGGAACCGAGCGTGCTGGCAATGGCGTGGTTATCAATGAGAGCGGCCTGATTCTGACAATTGGGTATCTTATTAGCGAGGCTGAAACGGTCTGGCTTATGGGCGGGGACGGGCGTGTCAGCCCCGGCCATATTGTGGCCTATGATCAGGAAACCGGCTTTGGGTTGGTCCAGGCGCTTGAAGATATGGGCTTGCCCGCACTGCCTATCGGAAGTTCCAGCGATGTCCAGGTCGGCGAAAGCGTCGTGGTTGCCGGATATGGCGGGCGCGAACATGCGTGCAAGGCGCAGATCGTGGCCAAGCGCGAATTCGCGGGCTACTGGGAATACGTTTTGGATGAAGCGATTTTCACGGCACCGGCTCATCCCAGCTGGGGCGGCGCAGCGCTGATTGACAGCGGCGGACGGCTGGCGGGCATAGGCTCGTTGTTTGTTCAGCTTCCAAGGGGCGAGGACAAGCCGCTGGATGGAAATATGATTGTGCCGATCGATATTCTTGTCCCCATCATGAACCAGCTTTTGAAGTTCGGTAAGGTTGATCGCCCGCCCCGCCCCTGGCTGGGCATGTATACCGCCGAGGCCGAGGACGAACTTGTCGTCGTTGGGATGGCCGAAGACGGCCCGGCGTATGAAGCCGGAGTTGAGATCGGTGACCGTGTGCTTGAGGTTGACGGCGAACCCGTTATCACTCTGGTCGATATGTTCCGCCGTATCTGGCGCACGGGCGATGCCGGAGTGCAGGTGCCGTTGACCGTATGGCGCGATGAAACTCCGATTACTTTGGGCATTCCGTCGATTGATCGAAGCTCCCTGCTCAAAAAACCACGGCTGCACTGACCGAGGAGGGCAGGGCGTGTTGGTTGCCGTCGTTCTCAAACGCAGATGGGTGGGCTTCTTTGTTCTGCTTCTCGTCGCGACGACCGTGGGCGTGGGGCCGGGTCGTGCCCAGACCATTTCGGGCCTTCCCTTCGTTGCCGACGGCGACACCCTGGGGTTTGACCAGTACCGGGTTCGGCTGTTTGGCGTCGATGCCCCGGAACCCAAACAAACCTGCGTGATGGTGGGCCAGGATGCCCCCATAGGCGAATGGGCAACCAAGACGCTAAGGCAATTGATCGGTCGCGATAACGTGACCTGTTCGCCCATTGGCCGGCCCAAGGGCGTTCATGTGGTGGCAAGGTGCCGCACGGCCAATGTTCAGGATATCGGCCGGGCGATGGTTGATGCAGGATTTGCGTGGGACTTCAAGCGAATCAGCCACGGGATCTATGCGGACAACGAAGCCCAGGCCCGTTCGCGCAGCCTGGGCGTTTGGGCGGGACGGGCAGCCTGCCTTCCACCGTGGGAGTGGCGGCGGCACTAAACCTGGGTCAAACAATATGCGAGCGTTCTCATGACCATTACCGTCTTTGGCAGCATCAATATCGATCTCACTACCTACAGCGCACAACTGCCCCGACCGGGGGAGACCCTGCACGGCCAGCGTTATGCCATTGGTCTGGGTGGCAAAGGGTGCAACCAAGCGGTGGCGGCATCGAGGCTGGGTTCAAAAACGAACCTGATCGGGCGCATCGGCCAGGATGCCTTTGGCGATACGGCCCTGTCCGCCCTGCGTCGGCTGGACGTTCCCACCGACGGGGTTTTCGTCGATCCCGGATCGGATACGGGGGTTGCCGTGATCGGGGTGGATGCCCGTGCGGAAAACTGTATTACCGTGATCGGTGGGGCCAACATGGCCATCGACGGCACCGATGTTGCGCGCGCCCATTCGATGTTTGAGGTGACGGATGTTCTGTTGTTGCAAATGGAAATTCCACTTGATGCGGCGCTGGCGGCGGCTGACATCGTGCGTGCGCGTGGCGGGCGGGTGATCCTTGATCCGGCCCCCGCGCCGAAGGGGGGACTTGCCCCATCTATTCTCGCGCGGGTTGATGTCATCACACCCAACGAAACGGAAACCGAAGCCCTGACCGGCCTGCGCCCGACCAATGCCGAACAGGCGGCGGTGGCGGCGACGCGCATTCGTGTCGATGGCGCCCAGGTGGTGGTCATCAAGCTGGGTGCCGAGGGGGTCTATTTTCAGGATGAAAATGGCGACGGATTTGTTCCGCCGTTCAAGGTCGACAGCGTCGATTCGGTGGCCGCCGGGGACTGCTTCAACGGCGGCCTCGCCCATGCCCTGGCCGATGGCTTCGCGCTGGGTGACGCGGTGCGTTTCGCCGCTGCCTGCGGCGCTCTTTCGACGACCACCGCCGGGGCCTCGGACTCAGCGCCGCCCCTGGCCGACGTAATGGCCCTTCTGGCGGATCAATAAAAAAAGAGGGGGCCTCGACCGAGGCCCCCGTGTTTGCATCAAAGCGTGATGCGGTATTTGGCAAAACCGTCGGCACCGTCTCCGGCGGCTTCGATCTTGACGCCGGAAACCCCCGACATATGTGCCTTCGCCGCCGGTCCGGTTTCAAACAGAACCGTGGTGCCGGGAACCGGCTTAAAGTTCCAGTTGGCGTCGGCTGACGGGTTGATGGTGCCCTGTTCAACAATGTAGCGCACGATCACGTCGCGGTTGGTATCGGGACCGACAAAGATGGTCGCATCGCCGCTGATACCCGGGAAGTTGCCGCCGCCGCCAGCCCGGTAATTGTTGGTGGCAACAACGAACTTCTGACCCAGATCAATCGGCTTGCCTTGGTAGCGCAGATTGGCAATGCGGTTGGCCCCGGCGTTGATCGGTTTACCCTTGGGTCCGAATTTCGACGGTTGGGTCAGGTCGATCTGATAGGTCACGCCGTCGATCACGTCGAAATTGTAGGACGGGAATTTCGGGTTAATCAGCGGTTGATCGGCCTTTCCGGCTTCGACCTGATTGAAGATACCCGCCGACCGTTCCAGCCAGTCCTTCACCTGCGCGCCGGTAATCAGCACGGCGCGAACCGTGTTCGGGTACAGGTACAGATCAGAGACGTTCTTGATGGCGACCGCGCCGGGTTTGACGTCGGTATAGTATTCCGGTCCGCCTCGCCCACCGGCCTTAAAGGGTGCCGCCGCCGAAAGGACTGGCAGTCCCTCCCACTCGGTTCCTTTCATCATGTCGGTGATGTACCAGGTTTGAGCCTGGCTGACGATTTGCACCGAGGGGTCGTCGGCGACCAACGCGAAATAGGAATGCAACGGGGCCGAGGTTTTGCCGACCGGTCGGCGGATATAGGCCAGCGTACCCTTGTGTTCCTTGGCCACCGAATCGAGCACATTTTGCTGGCTCTCGACCAACGGGATTTTCTTGCGCCCATCGCGTTTGTAAATGGGGCGTGCCTCGCTGGTTGATCCGGCAACGCGCCACGATGCGCCGTCCTTCTCCAGCAGCAGGTCGAGAAGACCCAGGTGCGATCCCCAGAACCCAGCCATGACGGCGGGTTTGCCAAACAGCGTGCCCTTGGCCGCGTCGATGCCCGGAAGATCGGCAAATTTCTTGCCGGGGAAGGTCAGGTGAAGATGTCCGGTCACGATTGCGTCGATGCCGTCGATGGCGGCCAAATGCAAGGATGCGTTCTCCATGCCTTCGGAATAATCAGCGGCATCGATGCCCGAATGCGACAGCGCAATGATGATGTCGGCACCCGCTTCTTTCATTTCCGGCACCCAGGCTTTGGCGGTCGCAACGATATCGCGAGTATTGGCCTTGCCCTCAAGATGGCGTTTGTCCCAATTCATGATCTGCTGCGGCAGGAAGCCGATGAAGCCGACCTTGATGGCGTGCTCCGTGCCCGCCCCGTCCGTCACGCGCCGGTCCAGGATCACGTAAGGTTTGAGGAAGAGCTTGTCGTCGCGCGCGCTGGCACCCAACGGTGCTTTGGCCACGTTGGCCGAAACAAACGGGAAGTTGGCCCCGTTCAGAGACTTCATCAAAAAGTCGAGGCCATAGTTGAACTCGTGATTGCCAAGGGTGCCAACATCGAACTTCAGCTGGTTCATGCCTTGGATGATCGGGTGCAGATCACCATCCTTCATGCCACGTTCATAGGCAATATAGTCGCCCATGGGGTTGCCTTGAAGGAAATCGCCGTTGTCGACCAGCAGCGCATTTGTCGCTTCTTCGCGGATATTGCTGATAATTGTGGCCGTTCGCGCCAGACCGACCGTATCGCTTGGCTTGTCCCCGTAGTAATCGTAGGGATGCACATGAACGTGCAGATCGGTCGTTTCCATGATGCGAAGGTGGGCCTGATTGGCCGAGGCCAGTACGGAAAATGGATGCAGCGCAATGAGGGCGCCGGTGGCCGACGCGCCGACCACGAATTGACGGCGCGACAGCGCCGTTGCGAAACGTTTGTCCATGATGTTCCTCCTCCGGGCGTTCACGCGGCCGTTGGCCCGTGAATGTCAAATTCTTAGCCCGGATATCCTGCACCCGGAAACGGCTACAGGGAAGCCCAATTCGTATCTCGCCGTCACTCCGACCTGTCCGGTGGTGACAAGGCTTCGGCCATGACTTTCAGCACGTCGGGCAAGTCCGTTCCGCGAACCCGCTTGCCCTGCTTTTCGGCTCCCAGGGGTGAGCTGTGCATCAACCGGTACATGTCGGCGGCACCTTCGAAAATCCGCGGCGTCAGGCCGACGGAATCAAAAGTGGCGGCGATCTCCAACATTTCCGGAATCCAGCGCTCGGCCTTGGGCGGAATTCCCGGAATGCTTTTTGCGAATCGGCCGTGCAAGACCGCCTGACTGTCCTGCAGTTCTGCCATGAAAGGTTCTTCAATGCCCAATGCCCGGGTGGCCACCAATGCTTCAATGGCCAAGGCCCATAAACCCTTGGTGATGGCCGCGTAGCACATCTTGATGGCCGAGGCATGGCCGATGACATCGCCGATGTCTTTCACGCGCAGTCCAAACCCGTTGAGGCCCGCCAAGCGGGCCGCATGCTCTCCGGATGCGTAAAAGATGGTATTGGAGCTGTCGGGGCGCGGCGGCGGGCCGAGAATCCCGGCATCGACGAAGGATGAGCCAGCCTGCGTAATGATGCCTTCAATCCGGCGGGTCGTCTCAGGTGATACAGCGTTGCATTCGGCGAAAAGGACATTTGCGCCGTTGGCCTTGAGGGCTGCGGCGACGGTCTGCGCAAAGCCGACAGCGTGAGCCGGCGGCAGGATGGACAGGATCAAGTCCGCTTCGCCAACCAGTGATCCATCGTTGCCCACGTCACGCATACCGGCGGCTTTGGCCAAGGCGGTGCTGTGGGGGCTGCGACCGCTCAGGTTTGTTATGACATCAAGGCTATGGGCGTGCAGCAGTCCGCCGACGGCGCTGCCCATCTCACCGGTGCCGACGATTGCGACCGTTCCAGGGGACATACTTTTTCTCCTCTACCAGAAACTTTCCAAGTGTCCGCAAAGTTCGCTCAGATGATAAGCAATTGACAGAATACCATCAAAAGAATAGCATTTTTTTGAGAAACTGTTCGCATTGCGATCATTGGATAGTGGCATATGGCGAAGCCGGACACAAGGAAGGGCATCGAACGGGATATCGTTCGATCGGTTATCAAGGCGTTCCGCATCCTTGAAAGTTTCAGCGATATCCGAACCGATCGCACGGTCGCGGAAATAGCGCGCGCCGCAGGCTGCGACCGTGGCGTCGCCTATCGAATGGTCATGACCCTCGAGCATCTCGGATATTTGGAACGTGGCCGCGCGGAGAAAACATACCGATTGGCCCTGAAGTGCATGGATCTTGGTTTGAATGCATTGGCGGGCCTAGATATCAGGGCGATCGCCAACCCGAAATTGCGGGATCTGGTTCCGGAGTTCGCCGACGCGGCGTCCCTGGCGGTATTGGACGGGGCAGAGGTCGTCTACATTGACCGGGTCGAAGAAAACCTGACGCGCCTTGGTCTGGTTCGACGGATCGGTAGCCGCATTCCGGTATATGGCACTGCCGTTGGGTTCGCCCTTTTGTCTCATCTTCCGCGCGAACGCCGGATATCCATTTTGGGTGCTGCGGAACGCGTAAAACTCTCTGAAAGAACGGTGACCGATCTTTCCGAGATATTGGAAATCCTGGAGGAGACGGCGGCTCGCGGTTATGCCATTTCGGACCAACAGAACGCCTTTGGACTGCGGAGCTTAGCGGCGCCAATTGTCGATGCCGATGGCTACGCCATTGCCTCGATCAGCGCCACGGTTGCGTCCGAGCGCATGGATATGGAGGCCTTCCAGAAGCTGACAGCACCCAAGTTGCTGGAGACGGTCGCCGAAATTTCAAAGGCGACCCAGGCGCTGTCCGCGGTTGGCCTTCCGTTTGACCCTTCTGGGGTCTCTCAGCGTGAATAATTAAATAGGCAATTGATCGCATTGCGATGATTTGTTAGCATTGCGGAACTAATAAGACGACCATCGCCCAGATGGCAGGTAAACGCACCCAAACGAAGACAGAGAGGAATGCAAGATGAAATGGACAAAAGCTCTATTCGGATTGCCGGTCGCGGCAACCGCCATCGCTTTGATGGTTACCGGGGGAGCCGCAGCGGCGAATAAAATCGTCACCGTCGTTCTTTCGGAAGAACCTGATGTTATCGATCCGTGCGAAGCGACCCGCTCGAACGTTGGGCGTATCGTCAAGCAGAACATCACCGAAACCATGACCTACATCGATCCCAAAACGGCAAAAATTTCGGCGAAGCTGGCGACGGCATGGAAGCAGACCAACGATCTGACGTGGCGCATTTCCCTGCGCAAGGGCGTCAAGTTCCATGATGGCTCGGATTTCAACGCAGCCAACGCCAAAAAGGCCATCGAACGCACCCTCAATCCGAAATCTGACTGCGAAATCCGACTGAAAATGTTCGGCAACGTCAAGATGTCGGTGAAGGTGGTCGATGACTACACCATCGATATTTCGACCGCGAAGACGCAACCGATCCTGCCAACCATGCTTGGCACCATGACCATCACCGGCCCCAACATGCAGCCGCTGAAGGGTGATCGCAATCCGGTTGGTACGGGCCCGTACAAGTTTGTAAGGTGGGTTCCGGGACAAGAAGTGGTCACCGCGCGTTTTGACGGTTACTGGGGCGCCAAGCCCGAGGCCGAAGGTGCGCGTTACATCTTCCGTAAGGAATCGGCGGTCCGCGCCGCCATGGTCAAGGCCGGCGAAGCCGACATCGCGCCCAACATCGCGTTGCAGGATGCCACCGACAAAAAGATGGACTTCGGTTACTTCAATTCCGAAACCACGCGCCTTCGTATCGATACCTCACGCAAGCCGTTGGACGACCTTCGCGTTCGCCAGGCGATGAACTACGCCATCGATCGCAGTGCACTGATCGGCAGCATCTTCAGCGAAGATGTCGTGAACATGACCAACCTCGTCGTGCCCAGCATCCCCGGTCACAATCCCGCTCTCAAAGTGTGGCCGTATGATCTTGCCAAGGCCAAGAAGCTTCTTGCCGCAGCCAAGGCCGACGGCGTCAAGGTCGATACGGAAATCGTCATGCTTGGCCGTCTCGGCATCTATCCGAACGCGACCGAAGCCATGGAAGCCTTGCACGCCATGCTGTCGGAAGCCGGCTTCAACGTGAAGCTTAAGATGGTTGAAGTCAGCCAGTGGGTCGACATCTTCACCAAGCCCTTCGCCCAGGATCGCGGTCCGGTCCTGCAACAGGGTCAGCACGACAACAACAATGGCGACCCGGTCTTCTCGGTGTTCTTCAAGTACGCCTGTGACGGCCCGCAGTCGACCACATGCGACAAGCAGGTTGATGATGGCATCGCCAAAGCCAGCGCAACCGCCGCCGGTCCCGCCCGCACCAAAGCGTGGCAGGACGTGTTCGCCCGGTTGCACGAGCTTGCGGTTGATGTGCAGATGTTCCACATGATCGGCTACTCGCGCGTTAACCCGCGCCTGAACTTCACGCCGTCAATCTCGACAAACAGCGAAGTTCATATCGCTGAAGTCAAGTTCAACTAAGAAACGTCTAGAACGAAGCCCGACCGGCCCTCGCGGTCGGTCGGGTAACGTTTTTCTTCAAATATTCTCGGGGAGTCATGGGCACCTATCTTATCCGACGGGCTTTCCACAGCTTTCTTTCTCTCGCGGGACTGTTGATCCTTGTTTTCTTTTTGGCGCGGTTGACAGGTGATCCTGGCAATCTGTATTTGCCGCTGGATGCGACCCTTGAGGCACGGCAGGAATTCTCCGAGAAGCATGGCTTCAACGATCCCATCTATGTGCAGTTCGGACGCTATCTCGTTCAATTGGCGCACGGTGATCTGGGCGATTCGCTGATGAAGGCACGGCCTGCCATCGATGTCGTGCTGGAAGCCTTTTGGGTCACGCTTTCCCTCGCCGCAGTGGTCATTCCCATCGCCCTGATCGGGTCTGTTGTGGTGGGCGCACTGGCGGCCTATCGGCCCGGCGGCGCGTTTGATCGAATAGGCACCATCGCCGCCCTATTGGGGGCGAGCGCGCCCGATTTCTGGGTGGCGATCACCGGCATTATTATTTTCTCCTTAACCCTCGGATGGCTTCCAACATCGGGTTACGAGGGGCATATCGTCTATTGGATCATGCCCGTGACGGTTCTGCTGATCCGGCCCTTTGGGCTGCTGGTCCAAGTGGCCCGCGGGTCGATGCTTAGTGTTTTCAGTTCGGCCTTCGTCAAGACGGCGCGGGCCAAGGGCGTCAAGGAACGCTCGGTCATCTTCGTTCATGCCCTGCGCAACGCCATGCTGCCGGTCATTACCGTGGCGGGCGATCAGGCGGCAGGCATTCTCAACGGCGCCGTGATTGTGGAAACAATCTTCGGCTGGCCGGGGGTCGGCAAGCTGATGATCGACAGCATCTTCAACCGGGATTTCGCGATTCTTCAAACCTCGATCCTGGTCACCGCCATTGCCATTTTCACCGTCAACATCGCGATCGACATCGCTTATGCGTTCCTCGATCCCCGCATCCGGCACAATTGACATGACGACACCCCCAGACATCGACAAACCCACCGCATTTATTCCGCCGCCGCCCAGTCGGGGGCTGCGTCTGCTGTCGCTGTTGTGGAACGACAAATTTGCTTTTATGGGCGCGATGTTTGTCCTGATGATCGTTCTTTTCGCCGTCTTCGGTCCGATGCTTTTTGGCGATGTGGCGACCAAGATGAATTTGCGTATGCGCAATCTGCCGCCATTCAGTTTCGAAAAGGGCTGGCTGTTCATTCTTGGCGCCGACGCGCTGGGCCGCAGCATTCTGGCGCGCGTTATGGTGGCCGGGCAGAACACCATGGCCGTCGCCACCTCGGCCGTCGTCGCAGCCATGATCATCGGCGGCACACTTGGACTGCTGGCCGGTTTTATCGGCAGCTGGTTCGGCAATGTGGTTATGCGCCTGGCCGACATGATCATGAGCTTTCCGTCGTTGCTGATTGCCATGATCGTGCTCTACATGCTGGAGCCAAGGGTTGAAAATCTGATTATCGTGCTGGGTATCACGCGGATGCCCATTTACATGCGCACGGCGCGGGCCGAGGTACTGGAGGTACGCGAGCGCCTGTTCGTTTCGGCTGCCCGTGTCATGGGGGCCAGCAATTGGCGCATCGTTGGGCGCCACATTGCACCCATTGTGCTGCCCACGTTGACCACCATCGCGGCGCTGGATTTCGCCTTTGTCATGCTGGTGGAATCGGCCCTTAGCTTTCTTGGTATCGGCATCCAGCCGCCCGATATCACCTGGGGCCTGATGGTTTCGCAAGGCAAGAACTACCTGCAAACGGCGTGGTGGCTGTCTTTCTTCCCCGGCCTGGCAATCATGACGACCGCGTTGTCGCTTAATTTGTTGTCGAACTGGGTACGCATTGCCCTTGATCCGGTGCAGCGCTGGCGTCTGGAAGTGTAGGGAGGCGGGCATGGCAGATCAATCTACACCCATCCTTGAAGTTCGCGATCTGGCCGTGGCATTTCACACTGCCGCCGGGGAATTCGACGCCGTAAACGGCGTCAGTTTTGATCTCTATCGGGGCGAGACCCTGGCCATTCTGGGCGAGAGCGGATCGGGCAAAAGCGTCAGCGCGGCGGCGGTCATGGGAATTTTGGACAGCCCGCCGGGTTTTGTGCGCGGCGGCGAGGCCTATCTGGATGGCGAGAACCTTCTCAAATTGTCGCCGTCAAAACGCCGCGATCTCATGGGCGAAAAGATCGCCATGATTTTTCAGGACACGCTGGCCCACCTCAATCCCGTTTACACCATCGGCTGGCAGATTGCCGAATGTTTCATGGTTCATCGCGGTTTCAATAAAAATGAGGCTATGGTTCGCGCCATCGATCTTTTGGATCGGGTTGGCATGCCCGACCCCGAACGCCGGGCAGGCGACTATCCGCATCAGTTCTCGGGCGGCCAGCGACAGCGCATTATGATTGCCATGGCTCTGGCCCTGGAACCGGCCATCCTTATCGCCGATGAACCGACGACGGCGCTGGACGTGACCGTGCAGGCGCAAATTCTTGATCTGCTGATCGAGCTGCGCAACGAACGCAATATGGGTCTGATCCTGATTACCCACGACCTTGGCGTGGTCGCCGAGATTGCTGATCGCATGGTGGTCATGAACGCCGGGAAGATCGTCGAGCAAGGGCCGGTTCGTCAGGTTTTTGCCAATCCAACGCACCCCTATACGCAACGCCTGATGGCGGCCATACCGGGGCGCGGGGCCTTCCGCGAAACCCCTCCGGCGGTTGCCATCGCGCCCAAGGCTATTCTCGAAGTTCGGGATCTGGCCAAGCACTACGGAATTACCGGCGGTATGTTTGGCAATGCGACCGGTCAGGTGGTCAAGGCCTGCGATGGCGTCAGCTTTGATCTGTATGCGGGCGAGACGCTGGGCATCGTTGGCGAATCGGGTTCTGGAAAAACGACCGTCGCCAATATGCTACTGCGCCTAACCGAACCGACGCGTGGCACGGCCACCCTTGACGGTCAGGACATATTCAGCCTCGCCGGTGACAAATTGCTGCGTCTTCGCCGACGGTTCCAGGCGGTTTTTCAGGACCCCTTTGCCTCGCTTAACCCTACCATGAGCGTCTTTCATATCATTTCCGAGCCCTGGCTTATTCATCGGGACGTGATGCCGAAGGCGCGCTACCGGGAACGCGTTGTCGAATTGCTGGAAAGCGTTGGTATGGTGGCCGATCATGCTGAGCGTTATCCGCACCAGTTCTCGGGTGGGCAACGCCAGCGCATTGCCGTTGCGCGCGCCCTGGCCCTTGAACCCGAGATCATCATCTGCGACGAAGCCGTGTCGGCGCTTGATGTTTCGATCCAGGCGCAGATCATTGAGCTTTTGGCCGACCTTCGTGATGCGTTCGGCTTGTCCTACCTTTTTATCGCCCATGACCTGCCGGTCGTTCGCGAACTGGCCGACCGTGTCATCGTCATGAAACAAGGAAAGATCGTCGAACAGGGCACGGTTGCGGAAATCTTTGCAAACCCGAAGGAACGCTACACAATCGATTTGCTCGCCGCGAGCCCAATCCCCGATCCCGAACAAATGTTGGATCGGCGCCAGCGGCGTGGGATCGCCAATTAACAAAAACTCCATGAAATGAAATTAAAAGGTGAACGTAATGAACCAAGAAAGTGACTTGGCAATGGTAACCAATCCCTTCCGTGCAGGCCTTCTCCAAAACAAAAAGATGATCGGGTTTTGGGTCATGGCCGCCAGCGGCGTGGTGACCGAAGTTTTGGACGGGGCGGGGTTCGATTGGCTGCTTCTTGATGCCGAACATTCGACGAATGATCTGCAGTCGCTGGTTGTCCAGTCGCAAGTCATGAAGGTGGGACGAACCAGTTGTGTCGTGCGCCCGCCGTGGAACGACTTTGTGATGATCAAACGGCTGATGGATTGCGGTTTCGCGAACTTCCTCATTCCCATGGTTCAAACGGAAGAAGAAGCCATGGCCGCCGTTGCCGCCACCCGCTATCCGCCGGAGGGAATTCGCGGCGTATCGACCTTTTCGCGGGCCAACGATTTTGGCAACGTAAAGGGCTATCACGACATCGCTAACCAAAACATCGGCCTTACCATTCAGGTCGAAACGCAAAAGACACTGGATGAACTTGAAAAAATCTGTACCGTCGATGGGGTGGACGGCGTTTTTCTGGGCCCGCAGGATTTCGCTGCCAGCCTGGGTCATATGCTTGACCCAGGCCACGCGGATGTGCAGAAGGGCATCAAGCACGTTGTTGAGGTGGCGCGCGCCCATGGCAAGGCCGCAGGCATCCTGACGCCCATCGAGGAACACGCGCATCGCTATATCGAATGGGGCTATACATTTGTTGCCGTCGGTGTTGATCTTGGGTTGTTGAAATCGCAGGCGTCCTCGTTGGCGGCGCGTTTCAAGGATTAGGAAGAACCGGATCGAATGGTAGTTCCGGGTGGCAGGGAAGACGTCGGCCTGATCGGTATCGGCTTGGTCGGCTCGGCAATTGCCGAGCACCTGCTTGCGCGCGGCTATGGCGTGGTCGGTTACGACATCGACCCCGCCCGCTGCGCGGCCTTGTCGCGGGCCGGAGGAACACCTGTTTCCAGCGTCGCCGAGGTGGCAAAACGAAGCGACCGCGTTTTCCTTTCCCTGTTGGCCAGCGAAACCGTTTGCCAGGTGGTCGAAGGCGAGGGCGGGTTGCTGGAAGCCCCCGAACTACCGCGCTACATCATCGACACCACGACCGGGACGCCCGACGAAACGATGGCGCTGGCTGAACGATTGGCGGGGCGGGGCGTCGGTTTTCTGGATGCCACAATCAGCGGGTCCAGCCAGCAAATCCGCGACCGCGATGCGTTATTCATGGTTGGCGGCAATGAAAAAACGGTTGTTGCCTGCGCCGATCTTTTGGACGCCGTTTCAAACAAGATGATCCATGTCGGCCCGCCCGGTAGCGGGTCGAAGGCAAAACTTGCCAGCAACCTCATCCTCGGTTTGAACCGACTGGTGTTGGCCGAAGGATTGGTGTTTGCCGAAAAACTGGGATTGGATTTGCCGTCGTTTCTGTCGTTGCTAAAGCAATCGCCCGCCTATTCGGTGGCCATGGACGTCAAGGGCGAAAAAATGCTGAACGGCGATTTCACGCCGCAAGCGCGCGTTTCTCAGCACCACAAGGATTTGCAGATCATTCTGGACTGCGCCAAAGCGGTGGGCCAGGATTTGCCGCTATCGCGAATTCACCATGATATATTGGACGAATTGATTGCCAGCGGCGACGGCAATCTGGACTGTTCAGCCGTTATCAAGGCGCTGCGCAAACGCCAGGGCAACAAAGGGTGATGGGTTTTTGGTGCATGACCACGACGAAGGGAACACCGATCGGGCCATGACACGCAACGTCATGGTGGGCGGCCTGTTGGTGGTCGCCTCCAGTGTCTGTGTCGCGATTGATACAGCCGTCGTGCGCGTCGTCGTGCGTGATATGCACCCCCTCGAAGTGACCTTCTTTCGAACGCTTTTCAGCCTTGTGTTCATGCTGCCCTATTTGTGGCGCTCGGGGAGTGGACTGTTATCGACCCGGCACATGGGCATTCATCTCGCGCGTGCGGTGGGCAAGCTGGTGGCGATCACCGCTTTCTTTTTTGCCGTCTCCATGATGCCTCTGGCCGAGGTGACAAGCGTGCTTTTCGCCATGCCGCTGTTCGCTGCAATCGGGGCTTGGATGTTTCTGGGCGAAACCATGCGTCCGGTGCGGGTCGCGGCAACCCTGGTTGGTTTCGTCGGCGTGTTGATTATCGTGCGACCGGGTGCCGATGTGTTTGGCCTTGGCGCCGTTCTGGCGCTGGTGGCGGCCTTCGGCATAGCGGCCATCAGTTTGGCGGCGAAATATCTGGTCCGGTCCGAAGGGGCACCGACTATCGTGTTTTGGAATCTGGTCCTGATGACGCCTCTGGCGGGGCTTGCCGCGATACCGTTCTGGCAGTGGCCAGACGGCACGACGCTGGCGTTGTTGGCGGTTCAGGGGGCGTTGGCAGTGTCCTCGGCGCTTTGCTTTGCCTCTGCGCTACGTTACGGCGATGCGTCAACCCTGCTGCCGCTGGACTTTTTGCGCCTTCCCGTGGTTGCTGCCATCGGGTTCGTGGCCTTCGCCGAGGTTCCCGCCGTGTGGACCTGGATCGGCGCCGGCGTCATTTTCGTCGCAACAATAGCGCTGCTGCGCGAGGGCCGGGACCGCTAAGCTGTTTGATGGGGCTTCCTGGGAAAAAATGGTGCCGCCGGTTAGAATCGAACTGACGGCCCCGCCCTTACCAAGGGCGGTTGGAGGCCAGTTAAGCTACCGAGTTGGCATGGTCAGGCTAACCCACTGGCCCCGCCGCCCTCCACGCGGTAACCTCGGCGGATGGCTCAGATTTCTTACAAACGCCACCGCTTTCCCGCCGAGATTATCCAACATGCGGTCTGGCTGTATTGGCATTTCACGCTGAGTTTTGCGTGAGGTCGAGGATCTTCTCGCCGAACGCGGCCTGGATATTTCCTACGAGAGCGTTCGGTGCTGGGTGCTTAAGTTCGGAACCGCCTATGCCCGAAAGGTCAGGCGTCGTAGACCGCGTCCTGATTGTCGGTGACATTTGGAAGAGGTGTTTGTCTCGATCGGAGGCAAAAGAATGTACCTGTGGCGGGCCGTTGATCGTGAAGACGAGGTCTTGGACGTTCTGGTTCAAGCGCGTCGAGATAAGAAGGCTGCGCGGAAACTGAAGCGCAAACTTCTGAAAAAGCATGGGTTCGCACCAACGGAGATCGTGACCGACAAACTGCGTTCTTATGGTGCGGCATTCCGCGATATAGATCTGACAGCCCATCATGAAACGAGCCAGTATTGAACAACAGGGCCGAAAATTCACATCAGCCGGCACGACGACGAGAACGGAAAATGCAGGGTTTCAAATCGCCAGGATCGGCCCCGCGATTTCTTGCAATTCACTCCGCCGTTTGCACCCTTTTCAACACGCGACGCCACCTCATTTGTCGAAAGACAAACAGGCAATTTCGCGAAGAAGCTCACGCTCAATGGCGAGGCATGACGCTGGCTGCGCAGCCAGAGGATTGCTGGTGGTTTCTTGGTTTTGCAGCAGTTAAGTTGTCAATGCCCTCGAAGATAGTGAAAAGAATTTCCCAGAGTGTTGGTTTGATCGGTCGAGGAGGTTGATCCACTGCGTCAGCCTTCAATTCCGCCAGAACAACCTCGTGAAGATTTTCATGCCGCAGCAGGTCTTTCCGCTCGAGATTTTCGCAGCCCGCATCATTCCTCCTGGAGCTTGCTCGATTTTCTTCGACGGTTCGCGACCGATTTTTCAAATTATGGGGGATAGCTATGTCACTGTATTCCCGACTATTACATAAAAATTGGGAACGGTTTTTTACCTATTTCGACATCATCAGAATTTCTAGTCGACAAGAAATGCTAGTGGTCTGAAACACCCCCTTATTCGGGACGCTGCCTACGGTGCCGAGGGAGGATGTTGTCACGGGGAATCAAAATTTCTTCGAAATTGGGAGTGGGTCTACGTCCCGGAACCCTCCGGAAGTGCGCGAATAGGGAAAATTTCGAGCCAAAATGTTCTTTGCGCTCCGGGGGCCTGGTTGAAGAATGCGGAGGTCGAGTCCGAGCGAACTCGGTCACGAGAGCCCCGAAAACAGATCTAGGAAGATGGGGATGGATAGAATTGATTTGTTTCGTCGATTGGATCTGGAGAACGACATCCTTGCCGCCATAGACAATTGCACGGAGAGAGGCGAAAGCGTTTGTTGCATTGATCAGGTTCGAGAATTCATTGGGTCTATAGACCCGATAAAGGCGGAAGCAAGCATTTATCAAAAAATGAAAGTTGTCACGGAACTCGAGAAGATTGCCGATTTATGCCAACAGGCCCCCGATTCATTCTGCCGTGCCCGACTTTTTATCTCAAACGCCATGCAGTGAACCCGGATGTTCCCGTTAGGACGGAACCGCCGAATTTCTAAATGAAACAGGAATGTAATAAAAATATCCAAGTGTGTTCGATGCGGTTTCTGCTGCCAAGGTGGGCTCTGCCCTCACAATAGCGCAAGCCCGGAATCGGAAGAATGCGTTCACCTTCAGGTTCTGGTCGAAACCAAAAATCTTAATCTCTATCGCGGCGCGCTTTTTCCCGAGAGGCAGGGTTTGCCCGAAGTGGCGTCGGCATTGAAAATCGGTGCGGGATGCGAGTTCGAATTCAATGATAATCGCCGACAGATCGCTTAGCCGATCACATCAACGACTCTGTTCTCCGATATCGCCCGTTCTTAAACGGTCAGGGCGGAAACTGAATCCGACAAGCAGGCAGCCGAGGAATGGGGCTCCTCGGTTGAATAATCTCCACTTATTCCTGATATTTTTTGCAACGGACTAGGTATCATGAATAAATACGAATACAGTACCGTTGACGTTGTCCTGGCTGACCCGGATACGGGGGCCCGCAATTCTCTCGAAATGATTTTGCGTAACCAGGGTTTTCGTAACATCAAAGTCGGCGAAAGCATCGCCGATATTCTCAGGCACCTGAAACAAACTCCTCCCGATCTGCTGATCACCGGGGCAGATCTTTCCGATGGTTCCGTCTGCCCCACCATCCATGCCGTCCGACATCATGAAATCGGCAACAATCCTTTTGTGCTGGTAATTGCGACAACGGCAAATCCGAGCACCGAGCAGGTCCGAGAGATCGTCAATTCCGGGATCGACGATCTGTTGATTTAACCGCTTTCCACATCAGCCCTTCTTAATCGCGTCAATACCTTGGTGAGTGAGCGAAAGCCGTTCGTCGTAACGTTCGATTACATTGGGCCGGATCGGAGAAAGTCGATAGACCGGGAAACCAACATTCCCCACTTTGACGTCCCCAATACACTTGCCGCCAAAGCCACGGGAGAGGGCGTTGAGAGCATTCACATTTTTATCCGCAAAATGACATTGGAGATCAACGAGCAAAAACTGGATCGCCACGTGCGGCAATTCCATTGGCTGGCAAATGCCTTGATCGACGAATTCACATCGCACGGTGCAAGCGAGACGTTCGCTGGGCATTTGGACCGCCTTGCCTTTGTCGCGCAGGACACAGCCCGTCGGGTGGAAAGAACCTCCCGCGACCATATTTCGAAGCTTTGCAAATCCGTACTCGGACTGAACGTCCGCATTTGCAAAAATTCCAATAGCCCCAACGCATCGATCTCTATTCCGCGCGACCTCGCCGTCGTCACCCGAATGGCGGCGGCGATTCAGGCCGGTTTTGCGACCGATGTCGAAGCCACCGCACGGTAAATCACGAGAGAGGTCGCTCTGTAGTTTATTTCGGTGGTAACGTCGAAAACTGTCGTCGCGTTTCGACATGCAGATTTGCGCTAATTCGCGCCCCCGCCTGCTTCCTATATGCTTCCACCGTTTGTTTTGGCTGTTTGTCCTGGACATCAAAAAGACCGTAACACACTGATGTTGCGGGTTTTTTTGGTTGCGGGGACACGCAACCACCTTTTCCGAACACGCCTGAAAGGGGTGAGAAATTCGTTGTAGATAAAACACGTTGGCACCCTACATCACGAGAAGTGCAGAAAACTCGAAACAGCCGAGCCTTTGTATTTGCGAACGATAATCTTGCGACGTTTGCCTCCGGTCAACCCCGCTCCAGGCACATGGCGATTCCCATGCCGCCGCCGATGCACAGGGTGGCGAGGGCCTTGGCGGCGTTGCGGCGGCGCATCTCATGAATGAGCGTGACCAGGATGCGCGCACCCGAAGCGCCGACGGGGTGCCCCAGCGCAATGGAGCCGCCGTTGACATTGACCTTGTCCGTATCCCAGCCCATTTCGCGGTTGACCGCGATGGCCTGGGCGGCGAAGGCTTCATTGGCCTCAATTAGATCTAGATCACCGATATTCCAGCCCGCCTTGGCAAGTGCCGCCCGGCTGGCCGGTATCGGCCCGGTTCCCATGACCGACGGGTCGACCCCGACGGTTGCCCAGGAAGCGATGCGGGCAAGCGGAGCTATCCCCTTTTGCATGGCGTCCTCCTGCCGCATTAAGACTACGGCGGCGGCCCCGTCGTTAATACCGGCGGCGTTACCCGCCGTCACGGTGCCGTCTTTCGTGAAGGCCGGACGAAGGCCGGCAAGGATTTCCGCCGTCGTGCCGTGCCGGGGGTGTTCGTCGGTATCGATAGTCGTTTTGCCTTTCCGGCCCTTTAGCGTGACTGCTACGATCTCCTCGGCGAAGGTTCCCGCACGTTGCGCCGCTTCAGCCTTTTGCTGCGAGGTTGCCGCGAAAGCGTCCTGCTCGGCCCGTGTAATACCATATTCGGCGGCCACGTTCTCGGCCGTCATGCCCATGTGGGAATCCATGAAGGCATCCCACAGCCCATCCCTGATCATGGTATCGACCAACGGCGCATCACCCATTTTTACGCCGGGCCGAAGGTTCAGCGCGTGGGGCGCGCGGCTCATGCTTTCCTGACCGCCGGCGACGACGGCGTCGCAATCGCGCAGGGACAGCGATTGCGCACCGAGCGCCACGGCCCGCAACCCCGATCCGCAGACCTGATTGATGGTAAGGGCCGTTCGTTCACGCGGAATTCCGGCGGCCATCGCCGCCTGCCGGGCCGGGTTCATTCCCGCCCCGCCGGTCAACACCTGACCCAGCACCACTTCGCTCACGTCATTTGGCGATACGCCGGCGCGCCGAAGGGCCTCGATAATGGCGATCGCACCCAATTCGTGGGCCGCCAGTCCGGCCAGTGCGCCGTTGAACGCCCCCACCGGGGTGCGTGCCGCGCCAACTATTACAACATCCGTCACAATATTCGTTCCTTCGGCAAAATTATCGCCCGATGATCATCCGCCGCGGGTCCACCTCATCGCGAAGCAGCCGCAATTCATCGGCGCTCGGCACGGGCGTTTCCGAGACGTCCCGTACCACCGGCAGATCAAACTGAGTTTTGTCTCGCACGGTCTGAAGATCAACCCCGGGATGAAGGCTTTCGATCTGCATCACCTTGGTCTCCTCATCGAACCCCATGACCGCCAAATCGGTAACGATCTTGTACGGCCCCGAGCCAGGCGGCAGACCCGCAGCCTGGCGCGCGCCGGGCCCGTCCAAGTATCCAGGCGAGGTGATAAAGTCGAGCGTCTCGACGAAGCGCGTGCGATCATGGACCGTGATGATGATCGTTCGCCAGCACAGGGACGCAAAATCGTTGGCTCCGCCGCTGCCGGGAAAGCGCACCTTTGGCTTGGCGTAATCGCCGACGACGGTTGAGTTGAGATTGCCGTAGCGGTCGATCTGCGCACCGCCCAGGAAGGCGTAGTCGATAAGGCCGCGGCTCGCCGTGCTCATCATTTCCGACATGCTGCTGGCCATGATGGCCTTGTGGAAGGTTCGCGAATCCCCCACCGAGATCGGCATGCGGGGAAGAAGCGGCGCAATGCCGCCGGCCTCGAAGAACAATGTCAAATTTGGCGCGTGGGTTTTTTGCGCCAGCATCGCCGCCGCGCAAGGTGCGCCCGTGCCCATGGCCGCAATCTTGCCGTCCTCGAGAATTCGGGACGCCGCGCAGATCATCATTTCCATGTTGTTATAGTCAGGCATCTGCCTTCCCCCCGGAAAGGTACTCTTCGGCGCGAAGTTCCTTCAGTCTCGCTTCGCCGCCGCAGAGTTCCAGGTATTCCCCGAAATCGGAAACGCCGTAGATGTGCTTCTCCAGAAACGCTTCAAAAACTTCCGGGTCCTTTTCCGCCTTGAGCCAGGCGGCTAGGTGATCCTCGTCCGAGAAATATTCATAGGGCATATTTCCCGGATAGCTGCCATAGGGCGAATGGACCACCGCATCGACCAGATAAAACGGGATCGAGGTGGCTTCGGGCCGGCAGCGGATATCATCGGTTTCGATGATCCGCTCCGCCGTCACGATCACCCGTTTGGCGGCGCGCACCAGTTCCATGTCGGCAGACGTAATGCCCAATATCCGGGCGTTGCCGCAAACATCCGCCTCGTGCACATGAACCACCGCCACATCCGGCGAGCAGGCCGGAAGGGCGGCCAGTTTCATTCCCGTGAACGGGCACTCGACCACTTTCGCCGCCGAGCGGCGGAAGGTGTCAGTTCCCAGCATGGACCGCGCCAGACCGAACGGCAAACCATCGGCCGCCGCTCGAAGCCTTACCGAAAGGGCATGATTGCTCCACTCGCAAACCTCGACCTTGCCCGACTGGATCACCCGCCGCGCCGCTGGCGACAGCCCACGCGCCTCGAGCCCCACGATATAGGCTGCATCGACCCGGGCCAAACAGTCGCCCGCACACAGAATCTCAAAATCATGGGTCGAGGTGTGTCCCAAAAACCCAAGGCCTTTGCGACGAGCCCGCAAAATCTCGTGCAGGATTTCGGTCGGGATACGATTGGTTCCAAAGCCGCCTACGGCCAGATAGCTGCCATCCGGAATGAACCGCTCGACCACTCGGGCGGCGGTCATCCGCTTATCAGCAAGGGCGCGGTTCTTGGCCTCAAAAAACGTGCGATTTCCGTCCGGGTCCGGTGATTGAAACAGCGGTCCGATACCTTCTTCAAGCACGTTCATCGAATGCTCCTTCGCGTCATCCTTGCCTCACCGTCGCCCGTCAACGGAATTCCCGACCGCACCCATGCAACACTGGTAATCCAGGGATGCAAAAATAGCAATTCTCCGCAATCGCGTCCCGGCCTAGATTGTCACTGACGAGCAAAGTGGTTCCCCGCGCTGATCTGCCCAAAAAAATACCGACAGAAAGATTGAAGGAAATTTCGGTCATGTTGTTCAATATCATTCGCGAAGGCCTGCGCCGCTGGCGAGACATTCACACAACCATCCGTGAGTTGAACCAGTTGGACGACCGCGAACTCAACGACCTCGGCATCGGACGGTGGCGTATCCCCGAAATTGCCCAACGCAGCGTCGGCTAACTCCTCCAAACGGGGGACGGTTACACTGTTCCCCCGATAGAGCCTTCAAGCGTCGCCAGTTCCTGTCCGCCCGCCATCATGTCCTGTAGATCTTCGGGCGAAATTTCTCCGCGCTTTGCTGTCCCCAGCGTCTTGCCGCGATCCAGCACAGTGAATCTGTCCCCGACAGCGAGTGCATGGCGCACGTTGTGGGTGATAAAAACGACAGCAATCCCCTTGCTGCGAACCTTGTCCACGGTTGCAAGCACGTTCGAGGTTTGCCGAACACCAAGCGCCGATGTTGGCTCGTCAAGAATCAGAACCTTCGCACCGAAGTGAACTGCGCGCGCAATCGCAACCGTCTGGCGCTCGCCGCCTGAAAGCGTGCCAACGGCTTGATCCGGACCGCGTAGGTTGATCCCCATTTTTCCCATTTCCTGCATCGTCACTTCATTGGCATGCTTGTGATCGAAGAAGGAAACCCCCGCGATTTTCATTGTCGGCTCGTTGCCCATGAAGAAATTGCGCGACACCGACATCAGCGGAATCATGGCAAGATCCTGATAGACCGTAGCAATCCCCGCCGCGATTGAGTCCCGCGGCCGGTCGAAATTCATGGGCTTGCCTTCGAAGAAGATCTCACCCCTGGTCGGTTTATGCACACCCGACATGGTCTTGATGAAGGTCGATTTCCCGGCACCGTTATCGCCGAGAAGGCAGTGGCATTCGCCTGGAATGACATCCAACGAAACGCCCGCCAGCGCGATCACCGCGCCGAAGTGCTTTTCGATGTTTTTCATCTGAACGATGGGCTCGGTCATCTTATTTCTCCCCCGTAATCATGCGGCGGATGTAGGTGTTCAAAATAACGGCTAGCAGCAAGATACCGCCGAGGAAAACCCTGAACAGCGAGCTTTCAACCCCGGCAAAAAACAAGCCCTGTTGAACCACGCCGAAGATCAGGGCGCCGAGCGCCGCGCCAATTACCGAACCATAACCGCCTGTCAGAAGGGCGCCACCGATGACCACGGAAATGATGGCTTCGAATTCCTTAAGCAGGCCGCGGTCGGCGGCGGCGGAACCGAATTCCATAACCTGGCAGGTGGCGAATATGGTGGCGCAGAAGGCTGTGAAAACGAACATTAGAATCTTGACCCGGTTGACCGGAACGCCGGCATAACGAGCGGCCTGCGCGTCGCCACCCGATGCAAAAATCCAGTTTCCGAATTGGGTGCGCGTCAACAAGACATGAGCAAAAACGATGAGAGCGATCGCCCACACGATCAGCATCGGGATCCCATCAACCACGGGTTCGCCGGTACGCGTACCCGCCACGAAGGTATCGACCAGGCCCAAATCCGCCAACCAGACGAAAACAAATTTCAGGATTTTCCCGCCGAATATCGGGGCCAGCCAATCGCCCTTCGCCGCTTCCCGAACGCCGCCGATGATCGTTTTGTTGGTGGCCGTTATGGCGATGAAAATCGTCAGCCCACGCAAGATGTAGAGGAAAGCAAGCGTCACGATGAACGACGGAAGACCCGTCCGAATGACCAGGTATCCATTGAGCCAGCCAATCGACATCGCCAACGCGAAGGCTACCAGGATGGATAGCCACGTGGGCAATCCCCAGGTAACCGAAAGCAGGGCGATGATTATTCCGGAAAATCCAATCATCGATCCAACGGAAAGATCAAACTCGCCGGCGATCATAAGAAGGCAGGCGCCAACCGCGATGATCATGAACTGAGCGGATACGATGCCCCAGTTCATAATCCCGTCGGCGGCAAACATCCCGGAATCGCGGGCAACAAGGAAGAAAAAGACGAAAACAAGGATGGTTCCGCAAATGGAGCCCAATTCGGGCCGGATCAGCACCTTGCGGAATGACGATATCTCTTTTACCCGTTCATCCTGTTCGAGGTCGGTTTTGACTTGATCGCTCATTGGCTACCCTCATGTTTCCCTGGATTCAGCCCCGGTGCGCAACATTCAAGGTGTCGAACGGTCAGCACTATTTCACTGCGTTTCCCGAAGCGTGACCAGAAAAATCTTCGAAACAAAAGTGTTCCGGCCCTTTTCAAGAAAAACCGGGCAGAACCAACAGGCCCCGCCCGGCTGTCGAAACGTCTAGCGGTATTCGCCGGCGTATTTTTCGACCATGGAGAGAGCATCCTTGGTAATAAAGCCTGGGCCAGAGTTGATGTTGTTGCCCGGCAGGACGCCGTAACGATGGTAGTTGGCAAGAACGATCACCGGCAGATAGGACTGCAGGAAAGGCTGCTGGTCGATACCCCAGTTGATGATGCCTTCCTTGATGCCCTTAACGATCTCGGCGCCCAGATCGAAGGTGCCAAAATAAATGCTGCCGGCCATGCCGTTTTCCTTCAGCGCCGCAATCGTCGGATCTGCCGACGTGGGGCCGAGCGTAAGAATGGCATCGGTATTCGGATGGGACGCCAGATAGGCCTTGACCTTATTCTTGATTTCCCCTGGGTCCTGACCGGAATCAATCATCGAACTGCCTAGCGGAACGCCCAGTCCATCAGCAAAACCGCGGCACCGCTCGCCGACAACGGGATTTGACACCACGTGGTTGACGCACAGGAACGACTTCACGCCGTCACGCTTGGCGCGCTGACCGGCCGCCAGTCCGGCATCGTATTCGGGTTGGCCGACATACATCAAGGCCCCGACTTCGGCAGCCTGCTCGGGCGTGCCGGAATTGATGATGATCACCGGAATGCCCTTGGCTACGGCATTTTTGATCGGGCCGCTCAGGACATCGAAATCGGCAAGGGTTGTGATGATGCCCTGGGGTTTCGAGGCCGCCGCCTGTTCGATAATACGGGCCATGTCGCCAATGTCGCCGGTGGTCGGATTGCGGTATTCAACTTCCACATTAACCTGCTTGCCGGCGAGGGCTAAGCCATTCTTGATGGTGTTCCACCACGAGTCTGAATCCGGAGCATGGCTGACGAGAACAATCCTTTCTCCGTCGGCCCAGGCCGGGGCGATGGTCGCGCCAGCGAGCGCAATTGCCGCAAGCCCGACACAAAGTAGCTTCTTCATTTGAAAAACTCCCTGTTTTCTGAAGTGTCGAAATCGTTCAGTAGTCCAAGCCAAACAACTACCATAACGGAAAAAATATTGCAACCGGTTGCAATCTTGGGAAAATTGTTTACTTTCATAGTGCGCCATTCTCGTGGCTGGAGTGTTGACTCTGCATCATATAGAACATCGGCACGACATCCGGCGCAGGCGATCAGGAAGGTGAAGGACCATATGGCGGCAACGCTAAAAGATGTGGCAAAGCGCGCCAGCGTTTCCCGCTCGGCGGTATCGCGAACCTTCACCGAAGGGGCCAGCGTTTCCAAGAAAATGCGCGCGAAAGTGCTTGAGGCGGCTGGCGAACTGGATTACAGCCCAAGCCTTATTGCCCGCTCACTCGCGACAAGCCGAACCAAGCTGATCGGGCTCGTCGCCAACAATTATCAGAACCCGATTTTCTTGGAAGTTTTCGACCTGTATACCCGCGCGTTGCAGGAGCGCGGGCTTCGGCCGCTGATCGTCAACCTGACCGAAGAAAGCGATCCCCAGGCGCTGGTCCGCATGTTGCGGCAATACAGCGTGGACGGTGTCATCATCGCGTCGTCAATGCTGCCGCCAGGATTTTTGGAAGCTTTCAAGGAAATCGGGGTTCCCGTGGTCCATACGTTCGGTCGGGCCAATTCGTCTCTGGATTTCCATATCGTTGGAATCGATAACATCGCCTGCGGCGAAATGGCGGCGCAGGCACTTTTCGACCACGACTATCGAAATGTCGCATTCCTCGGCGGACCGAAAACAGCGACATCGACGCAAGATCGACTTATAGGATTTGAACGTAAATCCAGAGAGGTCGGTTTTGGAAATTTCGTCATCCGATATGCGCTAGGATACACCTATGACGCCGGTCGTCAGGTGATGCACGCCTTACTGGACGAATTCGAGGTCGAGGCGGTTTTCTGCGGAGACGATCTGATTTGCATGGGGGCCATGGATGCCGCGCGTGATCGTGGCATAGCGGTTCCCGAAGATCTGGGCTTTATCGGCTTCAATGATATGTATATGGCGAGCTGGTCGGCCTACCGCCTGACCACGATCCGCCAGCCGCTCAACGATATGATACTAAAATCGATCAACCTGATCGATCAACTGATGGACGACCCCGACCGCCCGACCGAGATCACGCTGTTTCCTTGCCAACTGATCGAACGCCGCACCCTTAAGTCGGTATGAGCCGCGATGGCGGGCGGGCGTCTTCCCAACGTCCGCCGTTTTGCGCCGATGAGACGGCGGCGGAAACCGCCGCCATGGAGTTCAGTCCATCGACGGCGCGGGGATAATGCGTGGCTGCCGGATCAGGCGGGCGCCCCACGCGCGCTGCGCCAATGACCTCGGCTAGATCGGTATAGATATTTGCAAAAGCAAGTGACATGCCTTCCGCATGGCCGACAGTCACGCGCGAGGCGCGATCCGCGTCCGGCGAAAGATTGGGGGCACCCCTCTCCAAAATGCGTTTTGGTTCGTTTAGCGGCGTCCAGTATAGCTGATTGGGCCATTCCTGCGCCCAGCGCAGGCCTCCCTTTTCGCCGAACACCTCGATATTTAGCCCGTGCATGTGGCCAACGGCGACCGCGCTCGCCCACAACCGGCCGACAGCGCCGTCCGACATACGGAAGGACACCATGGCATCGTCCTCAAGGTCTCGCGAGGCGATACATGCGGCGAAATCCGCCGATAGCTTATCGACTTCCTGTCCGGTAACGAAGCAGGCCATATGCAGCGCATGAATGCCGCAGTCGGCCATGACCGCCGACATGCCGGCCTGCGCCGGGTCGTAGCGCCAACGCACGCGCGGATTATCGGCGTCTTTCGCGTCGGCGTGAAAGCCGTGCGCGAACTCAGCTTTGACAAGTCGGACCTTTCCCAGGTCGCCTCGCGCAATCATGGCCCGCATATGGCGCACCAGCGCATAGCCGGTGTAACCGTAGTTAACGGCAAAGACGCAACCGGACTTTTCAGCCAGCGCCGCAATCTCCTCGCCTTCCTCGACGCTCATGGTCATGGGTTTTTCACAAAACACGTTGAAACCGGCTTCGAGGAATGCCTTGGAGATTTCGAAATGGGTCGCGTTCGGCGTGGCGATCGTCACCAGATCGACGCGGTCTGCCCGGTCCCGTTCGCCGGCCAGCATCTCACGCCAGTCACCGTAGGCCCGATCTTCGGCAACCCCCAATCGCACGGCGTAGTCGCGGCCGCTGTCCGGGTCGATATCCAAAGCACCGGCGACCATTTGGAACAGTCCGTCAACGTGAGCGCCCAAACGATGGGCCGGGCCGATTTGGCTTCCCTCGCCGCCACCGATCATTCCCCAGTTCAATTTTGTCATCTTCACCCTGCCCGTTTATGCAAATCCGATGGATTCCAAGTATTCCCGATTGGTGCGCGCATCGTCGATGGGCGACGTATCGCCTTGCGGGTCGCAGTCCTGCTCCACGGTGCACCAGCCATCGAACCCGGCCTCAATGATCGCCTGCCTCATGGCCGGAAAATCCACCGATCCATCGCCCAGATTACAGAAAATACCCTGTGCGCAAGCGTCATAAAAACCAGTCCGCTTGGCGATCACATCCTTTTTGATCATCGCGTCGATGTCTTTGAAATGGATATACGACACCCGGTCGCTGTGGCGTTTATAGAAAGCCACCGGATCGAAACCCGCGTAGGCGCTATGCCCGGTATCAAGAGCAATCTTGAGGATATCGGACGGGACATCCGCCAACAGGCGTTCGACTTCGGCCTCGAAATCCATGAAACCTCCGGCATGAGGATGAATCGCGACCGTCAGGCCATATTCTTCATGGCCGATCCGGGTGATTTCGCGAATGCGTCCCACATAGGCGCGCCATTCGTCTTCATCCATTTGTTCCGCTTCGGCGGGCCGCCCGGCTGTTGGCGCGCGTCGTTCGGATATGCTGTCAATCAGGACAAGCTGCTGCGCGCCGTGCGCCTTTAGCGCCTTGCAGGTGCGGACCGCTCCATCGAGAACGGAATCCCAATCATCCGGGTCGTGGAAGGGTCTGAAGACCACACCGCCGATTAACGTCAGCCCACGTTCGCTCAGCGCGCTACCCAGCACCTCGGGGTCCTCGGGCATGAACCCGACGGGGCCCAGTTCGATTCCTCTGTACCCTGCATCCCGGCACTCATCGAGCACTCGGATCCAGGCCGGATTTCGCGGATCGTTGGCGAATTCCACACCCCAAGAACACGGTGCGTTTCCAATTTTGATGGACATCTTCAATTCGCTTTCCTGGTCTGATTGATTGTGCCGGGTATCGGCTCAGATTTCATCGAGCGATACCCATCTTTTTTCGTCGTTGCTGATCCACGCGGCCTCGATGATCCGGTTGACCTCCATACCGTCGCGGAAGGTCGGCCAGACCGATTCACCGGTTTCGATGGCTTGCAGGAAATCCCGCGTCTCGATAATGATCTGGTCCTGATATCCGGTGCCGTGGCCGGAGCCCTGACAAAACTGTTCGTAATCGGGATGCTCGGGGCCCGTCAGTATTTTGGTGAAACCCACGCGGTCCGGCTGCGCGTCGCCCTTGTACAGCCACAAGGCGTTCTGGTCCTCCTGATCGAAACGGATTGCCCCGTTGGTGCAGAATACATCGTAGGCGTAGCCCATCTTCCGTCCGGAGGCTATGCGGCTAAAGTACAGCGCACCCATGGCCCCATTCGCGAAACGGCAAAGAAACTGCCCATGGTCGTCATTGGTGACCGGAACCGGGCGCGCGCCAACGGGTCTTTTCTCGTGAACAGTCTGAATATCGCTGATGAGCCGGTCTATCGGACCGGCCAAGGCCAGGGCGGCGTTGATCATGTGCGGAGCCAGGTCCCCCATGGTGCCGTTGGCACGCCCTTCAGTGCGCCAACTGGCGGGCGCTTGGGGATTTGCGTAGAAATCCTCGGTATGCTCACCCCGAAAATAGGTGATTTCGCCGATTTCGCCCGAGCCCAGAATGTCGCGCGCCAACTGGGAAGCCGGGGTACGAATGTAGTTGAAGCCGGTCATATTGGGCAGCCCGCTCCGTTCTGCGGCCTCAACCATGCCGCGGCTTTCCGCCAACCCGTTGCCAAGTGGTTTCTCGCAAAAAACGGCTTTTCCCGCCTGGAAGGCCGCCAGCGCGATATCGTAGTGAAACTGCTGCGGCGATGCGATCACCACGGCATCAACGGCAGGGTCCTGCACCAGGGTCCGCCAATTCGACGTGGAGCGGCGAAATCCTAAAGAACGGGCCTTTTCTCTCGCGCCCTCCTCGGTGGTGGTGCAGATCATTTCGCAGACCGGGCGCAGGGTCGTATCGAACACCGCGCCGACCGCATGCAAGGCGACCGCATGGGCCTTCCCCATGTAACCGCCACCGATAACGCCAATGCCAATCTCACGCATGCCCAAGACCCATTCCCACCAAATTTTTTGTTTTAGCGCTCGGTATTGCAACCGGTTGCAAAATATTTACGCTCGATATATGGTCTCCGTCAAGAAACAAATCGCCGTTGGGAGAATACGATGCCAAACTCGGATAAAACTATCCGTTTGACCATGGCGCAAGCGCTGGTACGCCATCTCGCCAACCAGTTCATTGTCATCGACGGCGAAAAGAAACGTCTTTGTGGCGGCGGCTTTGCGATTTTTGGCCATGGCAATGTGATCTGTCTCGGCGAAGCCCTCTACCATCACCGCGAAGAACTTCCCATTTGGCGGGGCCAGAACGAGCAATCCATGGCTATGGCCGCCATCGGCTTCGCCAAACAAAAGCTTCGTCGGCAGTTCATGTTCGCCACCGCCTCGGCCGGACCGGGTTCCACGAACATGGTGACCTCGGCGGCAATCGCACACACCAACCGGCTTCCCTTGCTGCTGTTGTGCGGCGACACTTTCTCCACCCGCCTGCCCGACCCTGTTCTGCAACAGGTCGAACATTTCAATAATCCGACCGTTTCGGTGAACGAGGCATTCCAGTCCGTAACCCGATACTGGGACCGAATCACGCACCCTGCGCAATTGATCCAGTCCCTGCCCCAGGCCATCGCGACCATGATGGACCCGGCGGATTGCGGACCAGCGCTGCTTAGCCTGCCACAGGATGTCCAAGGCTGGACCTATGACTATCCGCTGGCGTTTTTCGAACCAAAGACCCATCGAATCCGTCGCCAGATTCCCGACGGCGAGGAAGTCGCCGCAGCAGCGGAAATTCTTAAAACGGCACAACGTCCGCTGATCATTGCCGGTGGCGGGGTGCAATACAGCCGTGCGACGGCGGAAGTCACCGCACTAGCCGAAGCGCGCAACATTCCCGTTGTCGAGACCATCGCCGGGCGTGCCAATATGGTTTTCGGTCATCCGCTCAATTGCGGTCCTATCGGTGTCACCGGTTCCAATTCGGCGAACAATCTGGCGAAAGAAGCTGACGTGATTGTCGCTGTCGGCACAAGGCTTCAGGATTTCACGACCGGTTCATGGTCGGCCTTCGCGCCGGACGCCGAATTCATCGGCATCAATGCGGCCCGTTACGATGCGGGCAAGCACCGCTCGCTCCCAATGGTTGGCGATGCGAAACGCGGAATTGAGGCGCTTGACGCGACCCTTGGCGACTATCGAGGGTCAAAGACATGGACGGATACGGCGCAGCGTGAAACCGCCGCCTGGAACAAGTACGTCGACGACAATACCCGCTCCGGCAACCGCCCCATGTCCTATTCCCAGGTGATCGGCGCCGTAAACGAAGTTTGCGGTTCGCGCGACCGCGTTGTCACCTCGGCCGGCGGCCTCCCGGCGGAAGTCGCAGCCAACTGGCGAACCAAGGATATCGGAACCGTCGACGTGGAATTCGGATATTCCTGCATGGGCTATGAAATCGCCGGCGCCTGGGGCGCGCGTATCGCACAGGAACAAACCGAACCGGACGCGCAAACCATCGTTTTCGTCGGCGATGGATCTTATCTGCTGCTGAATTCAGACATCTATTCGTCGGTTCTTTCCGGCAAGAAACTGATCATCGTTGTTTGCGACAACGGCGGCTTCGCCGTCATCAACAAACTGCAAAACAATACAGGCAACGTATCGTTCAACAACCTGATCAAGGACTGCAATTTGGGGGTAGAGCCCTTTGCCGTCGACTTCGAAATGCATGCCAAAGCCATGGGGGCCATGGCAGAAACCGTGACCTCCGTCGACGGCCTCAAAGAGGCCTTTGGCCGGGCCAGGGAGGCGTCCGGAACTTACGTGATCTCGCTTCAGGTCGATCCCTTCGAAGGCTGGACGCAGGAAGGGCATACCTGGTGGGAAACCGGCATTCCCCATGTTTCGGAGCGGGACGAAATCAACCAAGCCTGCACCGCTATCAAGGAAGCGCGCCAAAACCAGCGCAGGGGCGTCTGAAGGTTATGAAACAGCTTATCGAACGCCTTCGTCAGGGACGGTTTATTTCCGTCGGACGGGCCGGAATCGATTTTTATCCCGAACCGCCGGGAACGAAAATTGAGGATGGCACCCATTTTTCCGCCCATATTGGCGGTTCAGCGGGAAATATTGCGGTCGCCCTGGCCAAGCAGGGCTGCCGGGTGGAATTGGTGAGTTGCGTTTCCGACGACGCGATCGGTCGCTTCACCACCAAAACGCTGGAAAAATTTGGGGTCGGCACGGCCTTTTGCCGCATCGTCGGCGGCGAAGCGCGAAACACCCTGGCCGTCGCCGAAACCCGGGTGGAAAACTATCAGGTCGTCATCTACCGTAACGGCGCGGCGGACTTCGAGATGAATGTCGATGATGTCCAGTCGCTGGATTACGAGAATACGAGCGCAATTATACTCTCTGGCACCTCCCTTGCCGCAGAGCCGTCGCGGGCCGCCGTCTTCCGCGCCATCGAGTTGGCGCGCCGGGCGGGGACCGCGACGGTCATTGATATGGATTACCGTCCCTATTCCTGGCCGTCGCAACAAGAGGCCGCCGAGGTTTACTCGCGCGCCATTTCCCAATGCGATATCGTCATCGGAAACGATGTGGAATTCGACGTCGCAGAGGGAAATACGGGGGGATCGCCGCAGCAGGGCCTGGACTTCGCCCGTTCCCTGTTGTCGGGCCTAACCTCCATCATCGTCTACAAGATGGGTGAATTCGGTTCCATTACCTTCACCCAGTCGGGTGTTTCCAAAAACGGAATTTACAGGGTCGACGCCCTCAAACCCACCGGCGCCGGGGACGGCTTTCTGGGAGGGTTTATCGCCGGGCTTTCGCGCGGCCGTTCCGTCGACGAAGCCGTTCGTTACGGATCGGCCTCGGCTGCGCTGGTCGTAACGCGGGTCGCCTGTTCAACGGCGATGCCCACGCCCGAAGAAATAGAAGAGTTTACCCGGTCTCAGTCTATCGAGCCGTTTTCGCTGGGAGAGAATCATGCATATTCCGCCATATGACAACGGCAACAAAGCCATCGTCGATGTCGATGACGCCACCACGCCGCTGACCTATTTCAATATCGTGAAGTTGCGAAAGGATCAGGCTTTTGAGTATCAGGTTCCCGGCTACGAAACCTGCATCGCTCCGGCGACCGGAACGGTAGACGTCAGTATCGAGGGCGAGGACTACCAAGGCATCGGCCAGCGTGTTGAAAACGTCTGGGACGGCGAGCCCGAGGGGGTTTACGTTCCCACCGGAGCCAAGGCCCGGATGGTTTGTACGTCGGAAAATGCGGAAGTCTTTGTTGCCGGGGCGAAGTTCGATGGCGTTCTATCACCCTTTGCCGTCCGTGCGGCGGATATCGATTCGGTGCAGTATGGGTCTGACGACACCAAAACCCATCGCAAGATCAAACATATCCTGGGCACCAAATACGAGGACAAGGTTGGGCGGTTGCTGGTTTCGGAATTGTTCACGGTCGGCCAGGGTGGCTGGTCGGGCTTCCCGACCCACAAGCACGGCACGGACCACCTGCCGGACGAAACCTGCCACAACGAAATTTATAATTTCCGCTTCAATCCCGGCCACGGCTTCGGCATGCAGTTGTTGCAGCCCCATGGCGACAAGGTCGGCGAGGCGTTCCATCTGGTCGATGGATCGACCTTCGCCTTTAACGACGGGTATCACCCCAGTGTCGTCGCGCCCGGCTACGAGATGTATTACTTCACCATTCTCGGCGGCCTCTCCCAACGCTCGCTTGTGCAATATTTCCAACCCGAACATGCCTATCAGATCGAAACCATACCGGGCATCAAGGATATGATCGCGAAGTTCAAATGACAGCCTGTTCGCTCACCCAGATTTTGGCTCCGGCCATGGCCGAAGGCTATGCCGTCGCCGGACTGGTGGTTCTTGGCTGGGAAGATGCGCTGGCTTTTGTGGAAGCCGCCGAAGAAACGGGAATTCCAATTATTCTCCAAGCCGGGCCGGGGTGTCGCAAACACACGCCGGTGCCCATCCTTGGCAAGATGTTCCGCTATCTGGCCGATCAGGCGAGTGTCCCGATTGCCTGCCATATTGATCACGGCTATTCCGTCGACGAATGCTTGGAAGGCATCGACAACGGTTTCACTTCGGTCATGTTTGACGGATCCAAGCTGCCGATTTCAGAGAACATTGACCTGACCGCCGGCCTTGTGGCGGTGGCGCATGCCGCCGGTGTCTCGGTTGAAGGCGAAGTCGGCCTGGTTGGCTATGCCGATGGCGCAGCCTCCGCCGTCACCGCGCCTGATGAAGCGGCGCGTTTTGATCGCGAAAGCGGAGTGGATGCGCTCGCCATTTCCATCGGCAACGTCCATCTGCAAACCGAGAAAACCGCAGGCATCAACTTTGCTGCGCTCGCAGCAATCGAGGCGGTGACCCATCTGCCGCTGGTTCTGCACGGCGGCAGCGGTACTCCGATCAATGTCCGGCGCAGGCTTGCCCAGGAAAGCCGTGTCTGCAAATTCAATATAGGCACCGAACTGCGCATGGCCTTCGGCGAGGCCCTGCGTCAAACCATGACGAAAAACCCAGACCTCTTCGACAGGCTCGATCTGCTTAAACCGACAATTCCTGCCGTCCGTGAATGCACAGCCGAGGTCATTTCAACGCTTCGTCATCCGGGATAATACGCACCTCAGCCGTCGGCGATCTCGGTAACGATTTCGATGAGCCGCCGAATGGCCGGATATTGCATCGAGGACTGGTGGACGTAGGCGCCAGCGGGTGTTTTGGCCAAGGGCGGCGATGTTCGGAGGACACACAGTTCCGCAGGGTTCAGTGTCGTTTCCGACTGAACCGGTATCGGCATGACGTAGCCGCCTTCGGCCACGATCCTAAGACCCAAATTGAAAGACGTCGTTTGGATGGCGAATTCCGGCGCCGGCAAGCCTTGACCCCTGAAATGGCCAAGGATCATATCGGAATCGAAGGGATTGTCGGTGTAGACCACCCAGGACAGGTCCTTGAGTTTGTCTACGCTGATCTGCCCACTGTGCGCCATTGGATTCCCGCTGATTATCCGCCGGTCGTCCTCCCGCCGCTTGCCCGCCGCACGGTACGGCAAATGCGGTTTGATCGACGCCCATTGCTCGTCAGACAACCAAAATTGACCCCTCATGACCCGAAACCTCCTCTCTTGAGTTCCAGGCCATTGAATCACTTAATGGTTAATGAGTTCTGACCCTAGCGACACTTAGTTTTGGAGCAAAATAATCAACATATCCTCTGCTCCGCTGGCTAACCGAATTTCGGCATTAGGCCGCCTCGATACTTAGAATTGTCGGAGATCATCTTCTTCGCCAAGGCGAAGTCAGGCATTGACAACTTAACCGCTGCAAAACCAAAAAACCACCAGCAATCCTCTGGCTGCGCAGCCAGCGTCATGCCTCGCCATTGAGCGTGAGATTCTTCGCGAAATTGCCTGTTTGTCTTTCGAGAAATGAGGTGGCGTTGCGTGTTGAAGGGGTTGTAAACGGCCGAGTGAATTGCAAGAAATCGCGGGGCCGATCCTGGCGATTTGAAACCCTGCATCTTCCGTTCTCGTAGCCGTACAGGCTGATGTGAATTTTCGGCCCTGTTGTTCATATACTGGCTCGTCTCATGATGGGCTGCCAGATCCATATCGCGGAATGCCGCACCATAGGAACGCAGTTTGTCGGTCACTATCTCCGTTCGTGCGAACCCATGCTTTTTCAGAAGTTTGCGCATCGGTTTCCGCGCAGCCTTCTTATCTCGACGCGCTTGAACCAGAATGTCCAAGACCCCGCCTTCACGATCAACGGCACGGTGGCCAGGGGGGTTGTTAAGGGGGATGGAATCCCACTTGACCATCCCGGAAGGGATTAATCGGTGGTTGCCCCTCCCGCCGAAACCAAAATGGGGGTGTAGTGTTGTGCGGTCTGCCCTTAATTCAGATCACGTGCAACCCTATCCGTCTTGATCCGCCAAGCTGCAAGGGTAGAAAAAACCAGGCTGTAACTGAGGGGTTGGGGCTAACCCCAAGGAAACATTGTTTCAAATAGGTTCTGCGATGTCCGTTGTGGTAGCCTTTTCCACTCTATTGGGGGCATTCTGAGGATCGGAGATTTTGGTCAGGGGGGGAAGTCCTGTTTTTTGCTGAATGTCGGGAATATTGAGGTGGCTACGGAAATGCAGCATAAGTTTATCGATATCGTCGAGATCGATGTTTTAAGGGCGCTCTTCGATAAATTCACCAAAGCAACGGGGGCGGCAACAGCGATCCTTGACTTAGAAGGAAATGTGCTGGTGGCAACCGGATGGCAGGACATCTGCACCCAGTTCCATAGGGTTAATCCCGACACCGCCTGCCGTTGTTTGGAAAGCGACACCCGACTGGCTGGACAGTTGGCATCCGGACAGAAATACAACGCCTACTCGTGCCGGAACGGTCTCGTTGATGTCGCAGTTCCAATCGTGGTTGCCGGTAGTCATGTAGGCAACTTGTTCACCGGACAATTCCTTTTTTCCTCCCCGGACGAAGAGTATTTCAAAAGGCAGGCCGCCGAATTTGGTTTTGACGAAGCAGCATATCTTTCCGCCCTGTCACGCGTTCCAATCTTCTCGAAACAGGAAGTCCAGAAGATAATTGACTTCCTGAGCGAGTTGGCGGCGACCATCGGCGAGATGGGCGCTACGAAGCTCCGTCTCAACGCCGAACTCATCGAACGCAAGCGGGCCGAGGAAGCCCTACGCAAGCAAGCCCTCGTCTGGGAGCAGATGTCCGAAGGCGTGGTCGTCTTGGATAATGATTCCCTTATACTTGACATGAACTCCGCCGCCGAAAAGATGTATGGATATTCTACGGACGAAATGTTGGGAAAACGACCATCAATTTGGCTTAAGGAGGATTTTGTAGGCAAGACGGCGGGCGAGATTTCCGAAGGTATTAGACGCGACGGACATTGGTTTGGAGAGGTCTATATCGTTCGCAAGGATGGAAGCTTGGGTGTGACCGAGGTCAACGTAGTGCCGCTATGCGATGAGAATGGCAATCGCATCGGCAGAGTCAGCGTGAACCGCGACATCACCGAGCGACAGCAGAGGATCGCCGAGATGCAACGTTTCCGGAAGGCGCTGGATGAAGTTCCCGCCTACATTTACATGAAAGACCCTCAGTCCCGTTATATCTACGCCAACCGGTTGACGCTTGAACTGTTTGGTTGTTCGGGTGAGGAGTTGGTTGGGCGCGATGATACCCACTTTTTTCCACCTGACACCGTGAAGCAGCTGCGGGAAGTAGATTTGCGCGTGTTTGCTGGCGAACAGACATTCGAGGAAATCGACGTCTACAATGCCGAATCTGGGCGACGTGTCTACTTGGAAGTAAAAACACCGATTTACCGGGAAACCGAGCAAAGGACGATTTGGGGGTTGTTGGGAATTTCGACGGATATAACTGAGCGAAAGAACCTTGAAAATAAACTGCTCCAAGCCCAGAAGATGGAAACCGTGGGTCAGTTAACGGGCGGTGTCGCCCACGACTTCAACAATCTTCTGCAAGTGGTCGAGACCAGCCTGGAATTGGCCAAAGAAACCATCCAAAGAGGTTCCGAGGCGGAAAAGTTCGTGAATGGTGCCCTTCGCGCCGGACACCGTGGTGCGAAGCTGACGCAACAGCTTTTGGCCTTTTCGCGCAAGCAAACCCTTCATCCGGAAAACCTCGGCGCTCGTTCGTTGGTGGATGGGATGACCGCGCTTTTGTCGCGAACTTTGGGCGAAGACGTTTTGATCAAGACTAAATTCGCCGACGGCACCGCGAATGTCATGGTCGATGAGAACGGTCTAACAAACGCGCTTCTTAATCTCGCCCTCAATGCCAGGGCGGCGATGCCGAAGGGTGGCACCCTGACGGTGGCCGTCAGCAAACGACATTTTGATACGGATATTTCGGTTGAAAACGAAGTTCTTTCCGCCGGTGATTATATTGAAATCGCCGTTACCGATACCGGCTGCGGGATGTCCGGAGAAAACCTGAGCCACGCCTTCGAGCCGTTCTTCACAACCAAGGAGGTTGGTGAAGGCAGTGGCTTGGGGCTTAGCATGGTGTATGGCTTCGTGCGGCAGTCCGGTGGCAATGTGACCATTGAAAGCGAACTCGGCAAAGGCACGACCGTACGGCTTGTGCTTCCCGTCGCCGACGGCGAGGTTATATCAACGAGCGACACGCAAGCGGCACGAAAGGATGCCCAGCACGCGATCAAGGTTCTCCTGGTCGAGGACGACCCCGATGTTCGCGCCTCGACGGTGATGCTTCTCCAGTCTCTCGGCTGCGAGGTTGTTGAAGCCGAAGACGCCGCGCCCGTCATCGACATTCTTCGCCGAGACAAAAGTATCGACCTTCTGCTCAGCGACGTCGTATTGCCCGGAGGAAAAAACGGCATTGAACTGGCACACGAAGCGGTGGCGCTTCGCCTCGATCTCAAGGTGATCTTGGTTTCGGGTTATCCGGAGGGGACGGTGGAAGAAAGCGGCCTGAAAGAAGCCGGGTTCCGCCTGCTTGGTAAACCTTATTCAATGGGCGCTCTGTCCGAGGCGCTGGGATCAGTGATGGCGCAGTGAAATCGTATAGGTGGCCGGAATTGGTTTTCCTCGATTGCTTTGAGTGTCCCGCAAAGACCCCTTCGGGTCAAATCCTGCCAAAAACTTTGGCCTAAATTCACTTCCGCTTAGCCCCTGATAACGGACATTGAGGTTACTCTTGACCCGGATGCCAAACTCGACGACCTGCACCCTGCACAGACCTCTCGCGCTTAGAAACCCAACCCAAGATGAGCCAGATCCTCCGTTAAATCAGACGATCAATTGGCCCAAAGATTTTGACGACGGACAATGCCTTTGGCATTTGCTCAAGAATCGACCGTCTCAGAAAAATTCCGCGTTTGTTCTTTGGTGATAGGGGCGCGGCGGGGATCCAAACGCAGGATGCGGTGATTGGCTGCTGCGTCAATATCGATATCAGCCGAAAACGGCCTGGCAGACCTGTTTCATCTTTTCCAGGTCGAACCACTCGTTGGTGCGCACGTGGGTTTCCATGTCGATCCAGAATTCGCCGTCGCCTTCAATTCGCGAGAGATAATCCAGAACGCTTTGCGGTCCTATGCCACCCGCATATCCAACCATCTGGCCGGAGATCATCGGTGGGATGGTTGCCGGAACAATACCCCGGCCTGCCGAGGCATCGAAAAGCTGGTCCGTGTTGGCGCCCGCGTCAAAAGCCAGGCACTGAAGGATGATCCGCGATGGCCCAAAATGGCTGAAATTTATGGTGTGCACTTTGTTAACTTGAAAACGGCCAAACCGCTCGGCACGTTGCGACCCCGCAAGCTCCGGCGGCAGGATCTTGCTGTCGGCAAACTCCCGCGCCACGTCGTCGCACAAGTGCAGCGCCTTGTTGCCCGCAATTTCTAGAACCGCGTCAATCGTCGAAATGGCCGGATAGCGGGCCAGAACATTTCCCTCGGTGTGGCCATACAACACGCCCCACTCGATAGGGTAGCGCCGCGCCAGGGCGTCCGCCTGTTCAAGGTCGGCGCGGTCGTCAATCCCCGTAAACGTAATAAATTTTGGCCGTTTCATCGAAATCAAAACCTCCGCAACACCGATTGATCCTGTTATACCAAGTTGCATAGATAACGACCAAAAAAGAAGAAACCGATGGAAACGCCAAAGACGGGGGAACCCGGTGGGGAAATCCGCCGTTCCAGGGTTCTGCCCTGGATGATCTGGTCCCTCGCCGCACTGTTTTACGGCTACGGCTATTTCCAAAGAGTCGCCACCAGCGTCATGGTTGAAGACCTGATGCACGAATTTGCCGTGGGTGCCGCCATTCTCGGTAACCTGTCGGCCATCTATTACTATGCTTACGCCAGCCTGCAAATCCCGGTCGGTGTGCTTAATGATCGATTCGGGCCACGGCGCATTCTAACGGTGGCGGCGTTGCTGGGGGGTGCGGGGGCGGTGGTGTTTTCCTTCGCGCCGACCATCGAACTGGCCTACGCGGGCCGCCTTCTGGTTGGTATCGGGGTCGCCTTCGCCTGGGTCAGCACCCTCAAGCTTATTGGCATCTGGTTCGCGCCGCACCGCTTTGCGACCATGACCGGGTTGACCCTGGTGGTCGGCATGACTGGCGGCATTCTGGCGCAGGCGCCGTTGGCGCTGGCAATTGACGAATTCGGCTGGCGAACGAGTCTGGCCGCATCGTCTGTCGTTGCCTTCATCCTGGCGGTTGCTATCTGGTTTGTCGTGCGCGACGCGCGCGCGGACACAGTCGAAACCAAAAAAACTAGGTTGACCGATGTGTTGCGGGACGCCGTGCCCGTCATGACCAATATGCAAACGTGGTACGTGGCCATATTCGGGATGTCGACCACCGTTGTCGCCCTTGGGTTCATGGCGCTGTGGGGGGTGCCGTTCCTCAGTGAAATCTATGCCCTCGATCGGCCCAGCGCGGCCTCGGTCATATCCATGGGCTTTGTCGGACAGGCGTTTGGCGGGGTATTTCTGGGCTGGCTCTCAGATACCATTCGACGGCGCAAACCCCCGATGATCGGCGGTTTGGCTGTCATGCTTGGGCTGTTTGTGTTGGTCGTTTACGGCCCTGTCCTGCCGATTTACATACTTCATGCGGTCATGTTCGTTATGGGAGCGGCCAGCGCCTCGTCCATCGTCGGTTTTGCCGCCGTGCGCGAAAACGCTCCCAGCGCGGTGTCGGGCGTGACGGTGGCCTGCGTCAACACCTTCTTCATCGCCGGTGGCGCGTTGATGCAGCCGACCGCCGGCTGGATTTTGGATTTGTATTGGGATGGAACCCTCATGGAAGGCGTGCGCGTCTACGGACTGGATGTGTGGGAACTGGCCTTCGCCCCCTTCGTCGCCTTCTGCACCGTCGGCCTGATCGCCACCCTGCAAATCCGCGAAACCCACTGTCGCCCCTGCGAATGAACTCAGGGGCCGTAGACGGCCATCGCGTAGGCAAGGTCCGATGTGACCGCTGGATCTTCCGTGAACTTGATACCAACGGCTGCGTTCCTGAACCAGACGATCTCGCCGGAATACTCGCCGAAGCGGGCGATGCTAAGGACGATGTGAGTCGCCGGCTTGATGCCGTCTTCCACAGAAACCTTGGCGCCACCGGCCGAGATGTCGACGACCTGACCGCCAATCGTCTTTCCGTCAAACAGGATACGGGAGCTGAAATTGGTGCCCGTGCGTTCGGACGCTCTCTTCTCGGCAAAGTTTTCCACGTGGCAGTCCTCCATATTAGCCCTGCGCAGAGCCATATGATCATCCACTGGCAATACTATAGTCGTGCATTCCCCATGTGTCACCTTCAGCCCTCTCGGCCCAACCGCCGCCCTCCCCCCGGAATCGATAGTCAGCGGAGCGTTATCTCGCGCATGATGAAGTAGGTTCCGCTTCCCTTACGCCCGTTTTCACGGACCAGCCGAATCTCGCCCCGATAGGTTCCCTCCGACCAGCGCGGAGCCTTTAGGGGCTTGCCGGCGTAAATGAAATGCCGGGCCTGATCGTGCTTGACGATCTGTGCGTGTCTAAGCAGTTCGGTGCCGCTGGGGGTAACGATGCTAAATTCCAGTTTGTCGCCCTTGCGGACTTGGAAAATGTCGGCCCACAGAATCAGGGCCTTGGCCGTCGCCGCAAGGTTTTCGCCGGCAAGCCTGCCCTCGCGGGCCTCCGCAGGTCTGGGGACAGCGCCAGCAAACCCGGCGTTATAAAGCGCCGTCGGTCGGTAGGGTAATTTGTCGAGAACCTCCTCTTTCCACAGCGGCTTGTCGCCCAGGGAACATTTTTCCCCTCCGCTGATGCCGGAAAACGGATCGACGATCTTGTTCTTCTTCATGACCTGAATGTGGAGGTGAGGGTACTCGGTGAACCCGGAAAGCCCGACCATGCCGATCATCTGGCCCGTCGCAACGTGATCTCCGTTACGAACGGCGACCGAACCCTGGCGCAGGTGGCAGTACTGGGTCAGCCAGCCGCCGGGGTGTTGAATTCCGACCTGGTTTCCGCAATCCCGGCCCTTCAACGCCGCGTGACCGATTTCCTTCACCGAGACGTCCGCCATGCCGTCCCGCACACCAAGCACGACACCCGGTGCGGCCGCCAGAACTTTAACCCCCTGGCGCATGACACCAAGGTCGCGAATGGCAAAATCCAAGCCCTGGTGGCGTTTGCCGCGTTTGGAAGAAACGTTGTAGGTAGCGGTGCCGCAGGCGTAATCCACAATGCCCTCGCCGGGGTCCAGGTCTACGTAATTGACGATCCAGCACGTCTTGCCTGGTTCACAGCGAAGGGGCATACCCAGCTCCGGCTGCTGGGCCAGACCTTGCCCCGAAACCAGCACTAACACCGCCAGAACGATGGCAAGAAATTTCAGGATGCAGAACTTTCCCATACCACCTCGCCGCAGGGCCATACGACCATTCACCGGCAAACACCATAATCCCGCATTCCCCAAGTGTCACCTTTCGCACCCCGCTCCAGCCGAACCATTCAAACTGATGCACGGGCACAAATCTCAGACAGTTGCGTGGCGATGGTCCGAATGTTACTTTCCGCGCCGCATTACGGGAAAGCAGGTTTCATGGCCCTCGATAAAAACACCGTCAGAAATATAGCGTTTCTGGCCCGCATCAAGGTTCCGGATGACGAACTGGATCATCTGGCCAGCGAACTTTCCGGCATCATTGGTTGGGTTGAACTGTTGAAAGAGGTCGATACCGAAGGTGTCGAGCCGATCACCAGCGTCGCCGACATGTCGCTTTATCGCCGCAAGGATGTGGTGACCGATGGTGGCTATCAGGAACGCGTTTTGGCCAATGCGCCGGAACCCGAGGCGGGCTTTTATACCGTGCCCAAGGTGATCGAATAATGGGAAAATTGACGGACCTGACAATCGCCCAGGCGGCACAGGGCCTGGCCGCTGGCGATTTTAGCGCAGGCGAGCTGACCGACGCCCACATCACGGCGATGGAAAATGCGCGCGATCTCAATGCCTTTGTGACCGAAACGCCGGACATCGCGCGCGGGCGCGCGAGCGCCTCGGATGCGCGCCGGGCCAAGGGCGAAGCGGTGGGGCCGATGGACGGCATCCCCATTGCGGTGAAGGATCTTTTTTGTACCGATGGTGTGTTGACCAGCGCGGGCTCGCATATTCTGGACGGCTTCAAGCCGCCGTACGAATCGACCGTGTCGCAAAACCTGCGTGACGCGGGTGCGGTAATGCTGGGCAAGGCTAACCTGGACGAATTCGCCATGGGTTCGGCCAATATCACAAGCTACCACGGCAACGTGATCAACCCGTGGAAAGCGGCAGATGGCAAGGACCGGGTGCCGGGCGGATCGTCGGGCGGGTCAGCCGCCGCCGTGGCTGCGCGGCTGTGTCTGGGGGCGACCGGGACCGATACCGGCGGGTCGATCCGCCAACCAGGATCCTTCTGCGGGATCGTCGGTCTCAAACCCACCTATGGGCGCTGTTCCCGCTGGGGAATCGTCGCCTACGCATCCAGTCTGGACCAGGCCGGGCCGATGACCCGAACCGTTCGCGATGCGGCCATTATGCTCGAATCCATGGCCGGGCACGATGTTAAGGATTCGACCTCGGCACCCATCGATGTGCCCAATTTCGCGGCGGCGCTGTCGGGCGATATCCGGGGTTTGAAAATAGGTATTCCGCGTGAATACCGCATCGACGGAATGCCCGCCGACATCGAGGCCCTGTGGCAAAACGGGATCGATATGTTGAAAGACGCCGGGGCCGAACCGGTCGATGTTTCACTTCCGCACACCAAATACGCCCTGGCGACGTATTACATCATTGCGCCGGCCGAGGCGTCGTCCAATCTGGCCCGCTATGACGGGGTGCGCTACGGCTTGCGGGTCGATGGCGACAGCCTTGACGAAATGTACGAAAACACGCGCGGTGCCGGGTTTGGAACCGAAGTGCGCCGACGCATTCTTATCGGCACCTACGTTCTCAGTGCGGGCTATTACGACGCCTATTATTTGAAAGCTCAGAAAGTGCGCTCGCTGATCGCTGGCGATTTCCGCAAGGCTTACGAAACGGTTGACGCAATTTTGACCCCAGCAACGCCGTCGGCGGCTTTTGCCATCGGCGAAAACACGGACGATCCGGTCGCCATGTATTTGAACGACGTGTTTACCGTTCCCATCAATCTGGCGGGGCTGCCGGGCATTTCCGTGCCGTCCGGTTTAAGCAGCGATGGGTTACCGCTGGGGCTGCAAATTATCGGTAAACCATTCGATGAGGAAACGGTCCTGCGCATTGCCGACGTTCTGGAGACATCCGCCGGGTTTGACGCCAAACCTTCGTATCTGAAGGGAGAAGAATAATGCCCTGGATTATGGAAGGTGAAACGGGCGACTGGGAACTGGTGTGCGGGCTTGAGGTGCATGGTCAGGTTATTTCCAATGCCAAGCTGTTTTCGGGTGCGGCGACCGCATTCGGGGCCGAACCGAACTCGCAGGTGTCGCTGGTTGACGCGGCGATGCCGGGGATGCTTCCGGTGATTAACGAGCGCTGCATCGAACAGGCGGTACGAACCGGGCTCGGCCTGAAGGCGCAGATCAATCTGCACAGCGTTTTCGAGCGCAAGAATTATTTCTACGCCGATTTGCCGCAGGGCTACCAGATTTCGCAGTTTCAGCATCCCATCGTCGGCGAGGGTTCTGTGACCCTAGATATGCCCGACGGATCGACCGCCGAGATCGGCATCGAACGCCTGCATATGGAACAGGATGCCGGTAAATCCATGCACGATCAGGACCCCAAACGCTCCTACATCGATTTGAACCGCACCGGCGTCTGTCTGATGGAAATCGTTTCCAAACCCGACATTCGCAATCCCGAGGAAGCCGGCGCCTATCTTCGAAAGCTGCGCTCGATCATGCGCTACCTTGGCACCTGCGACGGCAACATGGATGAAGGCTCCATGCGTTGCGACGTCAACGTTTCGGTACGCAAGGTGGGCGAGCAGGAGTTGCGAACCCGAGCCGAGATAAAAAACCTGAACTCGGTTCGTTTTGTCATGCAGGCCATCGAATGCGAGGTGACACGGCAGATCGACGTTTACGAATCGGGCGGCGAGGTTGTGCAGGAAACGCGATTGTTCGATCCGGTGCGTGGCGAAACCCGGTCGATGCGGGCTAAGGAATTTGCGCACGATTATCGCTATTTCCCCTGTCCCGATTTGCTTCCGGTCGAACTGTCGCAAGAGTATGTCGACAAAATAGCCGCCAATCTTCCCGAATTGCCCGATGCAAAAAAAGAACGCTTTATCGGCGAGTTTGGTCTGACAGCGTATGATGCCGGTGTCTTGGTGGCTTCGCGGCGCACGGCGGAATATTTCGAGACGGTTGCCACCGGGCGCGATCCCAAGCTGGCGGCCAACTGGGTGACATCCAATCTGTTTGGCATGCTCAAGGCCAAGGGGCTGGAAATTTGGGACAACCCGATTGCGGCGGAAAACCTGGGTAAGTTGCTGGACCTTATCGCCGACGGCACCATTTCCGGGCGTATTGCCAAGGACGTGTTTGAAATCATGGCCGAAACCGGCAAAACGCCGGACGTGATCGTCGAGGAAAAGGGGCTTAAACAGGTTAGCGACGAGGGCGCAATCGAAGGCATAATTGATGAACTGATTGCCGGAAATCAGGGGCAGGTGGCCCAGTTCAAGGATGGCAATGAAAAGGTTTTGGGCTGGTTTGTCGGGCAGGTGATGCGCGCCAGCCAAGGCAAGGCAAATCCGGGGATCGTCAATAAGTTGCTGAAAGACAAACTTTCCGCATAAAATCGCATTCCAAATGGGGGGGGCGACGAAATGGCGGACAACGAACAAGCCAAATCGGAAGGAGCCGTCTGGACGTGGATCGTGCTGGTTGTCTTGCCGGTGGTTTATCTTTCGTCCGCGATCATATTGCGCACCGACGGTGGGCCATTCTGGATTTGGCACGCGATTGATCCCAGCTACTTCTATTTTCTGGACTCGCTCAACCTGATCAATCTGACCACGCCGGGACACGTCGCTCATCCGGGGACACCGGTGCAGTCTATCGGGGCTTTGGTTCTGCTGGCCGTTCAGGGGTTTGCCGACGCCGATACCATAACCGCGCGCGTTCTGGCTGATCCTGAAACCCATCTGCGCGCGATGAGTACGGTTTTGTACGTCATCAACGCCGTCGGCCTGCTGGCGGTCGGACTTGCCGCCCGTGGCGCGCTGGGCGGCCTTATGCCAGCACTGCTGGTGCAGGCCGGGCCGTTCGCTTCGACCGTAATTGCCCGGCACGGTCTTTACTTTAAACCGGAAACATTTCTCGTCTTTGCGGCGCTGATGCTTGCCTTGGTTACGCTTTTGGCTGTGCGGTCCGGCGCGTTGGAAAAGCATCGGACCGGTTTTGCGGTGGCCTTCGGGATTGTTGCGGGTTTGGGGATTGCGACCAAATTTTCTGCGGCACCGTTGTATGTGCTTCCGGTGTTCCTTCTTTGGGGGGTGCGTCCGCTTGTTATCTATGCCGGTGTTTCGGTGGTGTCTTTTGTCTTCTTTATCCTGCCTGCGATTGGCGCATTTGACGAGTTTTTCGCCTATATGAGTCAGGTTTTCATGGGCAGCGGCCACTTTGGGGGTGGCGAACAAACCATAATCGATCTCGAAAAGTACCCACGAGATGTGTTGAGAATGGCCAGTCGCCCAATTCTTTTGGTGCCAATTATTCTGGCACCGCTGGCATTGCTGGAGGCTTGGCGTCGTAGCCGAAAGGGCCAGGAGGTTCCTGGGTTGGTGATGCGCGCGCTTGGCGGTGTGGTGCTGGCCCAGGCGCTACAGATTTTGATCGTGGCCAAGCATCCCAGCGCCCATTATCTGGTCCCGACCATCGTGCTAAGCGGGCTGACGGTCGGGCTTTTCTATCGTTTGGTATCCGAATTGGCGAGCGTATCGCCGCGCGCTCGTTTTTGGTCGCGCGAAGTTGTTGCCGTTGTTTTCGGAGTTTACCTTCTGGTGCAGGGGGCCGCTTTTGTCGCCCAGGATTTCGAACTTCGTGAATGGCGCGAGGACGCCGTGTCCGTGGACAATTCAAAATTCGGGCAATGCGCCCAAGTTTATTTCCAGTTTGCCAGCGATCCGGCCTACGCGCTGCTTCTATCCAATCACATTACGCATGGGAAACTTGCCGACCGTATTGCGCCGCATATCGCGCCGAACGTGATGTGGTTCGACGTGGTCTCGAAAACCTTTCGGGATCTGTTCGGCGAAACCGATATGCTTGACGCGCTTGTCGAATACCCTTGCGCTTTCTTCCGGGGCCAGGATCGCAGCATCATGGAATCCTATCTTCGCGAAACTATCCCGGGAATTGCATTCAGCGACGCCTGCTCGACGGATATTGAAGCGATCTTGACCGCAGGCGTCGATTGTCAGGGAAACTTAACCGGGAAATAAGCCACAAAAGGGAAATGGGATGATCCACCTTTACAGTTGGAAGACGTCGAACGGGCGCAAAGCCTCTATCATGCTTGAAGAACTTGGTGTCCCGTACGAGGTTCATCCGATCAATATCGGTGCGGACGAGCAGTTCGCGCCGGAATTCCTGAAAATCAGCCCGAATAACCGGATACCGGCAATCGTTGATACCGACGGGCCGGGCGGCGAGCCGTTGCGCTTGTTTGAATCTGGCGCGATCCTGATTTATCTGGCCGACAAATTCAAAAGCCCGTTATTGCCGACAGACCCGCGCGCGCGAATTACTGTTATTCAATGGCTGATGTGGCAGATGGGCGGCGTCGGCCCCATGTTTGGGCAGGCCCATCACTTTAACCAGTTCGCGAAGGAAGACGTGCCGTATGCAAAGAAACGCTACACGGACGAGGCGCGCAGGCTTTACGGTGTTATGAACGGGCGCCTGGGCGAAAGTGAATATCTGGGTGGGCCGGACTACACCATCGCCGATATTGCCACCTTCCCCTGGACCGTCCGCTACGAATGGCAGGGGATGGACCTGAACGAAGTTCCCAACGTCAAACGCTGGTTCGATGCCGTTTGGGCGCGCCCGGCGGTGCAAACGGGATTGGAGATACCTTCATGAGTTCATTCAAAAACGAATCGGTCATCGCGGTCGAAAAGGTGCTGGCCGACGCCGGGTCGGAGGCGCAGATCGTCAAGCTGGACAAATCGGCAAGTTCCACGAAGGGCGCCGCCGAAGCTTTGAAAGCTCCGTTGGGCGCGATCATGAAATCAGCGATCTACATGGTCGGCAAGCAGGCCGTCATGGTGCTGATTGCGGGAGATAAACGCTGTGCTTCGGAAGCGTTGCCTCGGGCGTTCAATCTGAAGGGCAAGGTCGTGCGTGCCGACGCCGGCAAGGTCAGCAAAATCAGCGGCTTCCCCGCCAACGGTGTGTCACCGGTGGGATCGAAGACCGAACTGCCGACGGTCATCGACGTAAGTTTGCGGCGGTTCGACATCGTATATGCCCCCGCCGGACATCCGCAGCACGTATTTCCGACCACCGTGGCCGAACTGAAATCGCTGACAACAGGATTGGTCAGCTACAACATAACCAAGGGTGACGCACACAATCCGGTAAAGGGGTAATACCGGGTCCGACTTAACGCCGAACCCGGTGAGGGCTACTTCGCGAGTTCGACCCGCGCGCGCACGAAACTGACCATTTTCTCGGTGACTTCGCTGAATTGGCGGGCGGTTTCTACCAGGGCGGGGTGGGTGTTGAATTCCTGGGCCGTGTAGCCGTCTTCGGCGTAGCCGCGCACGAAGTAGGGGATTTTCATCAGCTGGTCCATGACGTCGGCGGGCACTGGATTGCCGGTGTCGTCTTTGAATTCGACGTGATCGAGCAGGGTGATCATTTCTTCCAGATACGACGGCGGGCAGGTGTAAACGCAGTCTTCGCCGGCTGCCTTTTCGATGTGCCAGGAATGCAGTTGCCCATCAACCGTGGGGCTGCAACGCATGGAGCAAAGCAGCATCTTGCCTTCGTAGCCGGGATATTCGCGGGCCAGCTTGCAGGCCTTTTTGAAGATGGCGATTTCGGCCCAGCGCATCAGTTCTTCGGTCAGCTCGATACCCGCCGCCGCCGCGTCCTTAGCGAGATCGCCCAGGGTTCCGTAACGCGCGCTCATGGCGGTAATGACCGAACGCCAGCCGCTGAGATCGACGCCGTTGGCACGGGCGTCTTTCAGCCCTTCGGCAACCGCATTCATGCAGGCCACGAATTGCGGAATGATGAATGACAACGTGTTGTTGGTGGCGATGCCCTTGGACGTCAGGATGCGAATGGCTTCGTAACCTTCTGCCGTGCCCGGAAGTTTGATCATCACGTTGGGCGCAATGGCTGACAATTCCAGCCCCTGGGCGACCATCTTATCGACATCGTGGCGGATGCGCGGGTCGGTCTGGCCCGACAGGTAGCCCATCTTTTTGCCGCTGGCTTCGAACGTGGGCATGTAGGTTTCGGCACCGCGCTTTACGATTTCCTTGTAGGTGTCCCAATAAGCGACGTCGGTATCGGTGCACCCGGTTTCCTTGATGTAGTTGTCAATCCAGTCGTTCCAGTAATCGGGGTTGTCCTGGGTGGCGGCATAGGACAGCGGCGGGTTGGTGGTGACGCCACGGAAAAGGTTGTCGGTGGGGGCGTTGTTTGCATTAAACAGGCGGTCCAGATGGGCCGTCATTTCATCCTTGTCGGCGGCCTCCGCGATTAGTTTGTCGTGCCAATTGGCGAACACCAGGGGCGAGGAATCCCACCAGATTTCGGCATTTTTGTTAACTTCCCAAAGTTTCTCGACGGCACTCTTCTTGGCCATTTCACGTTTCCTTTTCTAAAGCGTTCTAAGTGTTACTGTTCTAGGTACATGCGGCCCAGCATGGCCGCGCCCTTCATTGACGATTGGTCGTGATAGACGTATTCGCAATCACGCATCCATTCCCGCTTTGCGCGGATTACCTCGGGGCTGGCGGTGCCGCCCGTAATGCAAATTTTGTCGTTCAGCGGAATATCGATGGCGACTTCCTTCAGGTGTTCGCGCTGATAGTCGCAAAGGCCCTTTACCATGGCGGCCAGCAGCTCTTCGCGGGTGGTGTCGCGGGTCATGTTTTCGAACGAGGCCGTCAATTTTTCCTGCGAGTAGCGCGATCCCATAAGGAAGGGCACATAGCGCGCGGAAAACTCCTTGCCGACCCAGGCGTCCAGCGCCTTGGGCACGAACTGACCATAGAAATCGTCGGCGTCCATCTCGCTGCAATAGACGGTGCGGAACCATTCAAACGCGATCCCGCCTGCGTTCATGACGTAAAGGGTCAGCCAGCGGTCCGGAATGACGTGGGTTCGCACGTTGTAATTTCTGGACGAAATGCAGCGCGGCATGCAAACAAGCGTGATTTCGCAGGTACCGTTGACGTTCATGATTTTGCCCGGTTCGCGCACACCGACCGAATAGGCGGCTAAAACGGCGTCATTGCCGCCAATAACGACTGCGGGTTCCTTTTTCAGGCCCAGGACCTTGGCCAGATCCGACTTCACCGTCCCGGCACTTTCATGGGACGGGATCAGTTTTGGCAAGCGGTCTAGCGACAGGCCGAACTCGCGCGCAATTCCTTCGTTCCATTGCAGATCGTTGGCGACCGTGTTGTAGAGCGCCGTCAACGAAGCCGACGACGGATCAATGGCGAAATTGCCCGTCAACCAGCCTGCCATATAGGTGTTGCAGTGCCCGAAGATGGCAGTCTTGTCGAAAATTTCTGGATGGTTGTCTTTGATCCAAAGGATGCTGGCCAGCGAGCATCCACCAGCGACCGGCATGTTCCCGGTGGTGTCCAGCAGCGGCTGAATGCCGATGGTGTCGATAATGTTCTGGGCCTGAATGCGGGATCGCTGGTCGAGCATCAGGATCGACGGGTACAGGGCGTTTCCGCCAGCGTCCATGGCGGTCAGGCCCGGCGTCGTTCCCGAAAGCGCAATAACGTCCACATCGGCGATCAGATCGCCCAGGGCTTCGCACCCCGATATGAACGCCTGTATCCAGTTTTTTGGATCAATATCGGCGAACAGGCCGTCGTTGTAGGAGTTAATGGGGTAGTTTCGCGAAAACTGCTCAAGCAGTTCCAGATCATTGTTGTGATCCACGAAAACGCCCATCTTGGTTCCGGTCGTGCCGATATCGGCGGCGAGGATTTTCATGGCAATTGGAACCCTTCGGCCAGGATAGCTTTGCGAATGGCATCGCGTGCCGCATCGTCGGCGGCCTTTAGCGGGTGTCTCGGTTCGCCGCCTTTAAAGCCCGCCACATCCATGCCCGCCTTCACACCGGCTACACCGCCCGACCCCGAAACGGCCCGGTTCAGGCGTGATAATTTTTGGTGCATTTTGGCAGCTTGCGTGAAATTTCCAGCGCAAAACAGGTCGAACAATTCGCAGCAGGGATCGGGAAGAACGTTGGCCAGTGAAACGATGCCGCCGTTTGCCCCCAGATGCAGGCTTGGATAAAAGAAACCCACCGATCCGGCCAGAACGCGAAAGGCCTTGTCCGGGTCCAGCGCGCTCAGCATTCCGGCTGGCCCGGCCGACGAGGAATCCTTGACGCCCGCGATGTTCGGATGGGCGGACAACTCAACAATCGCCTTGAGCGGAATTTGGACGCCGCCCGCAAAACCGGGCGCGTTGTACAGCAATACCGGCACGGGGGATTCGTCGGCGATACGTGTGTAGAAATCGGTGAGGGTTGGCGCGTCCATGCGTTTGGGGAAGTAACTCGGCGTTAGCACGCTGGCGAAATCAAGCCCCAGTTCCGCGGTGATTTTACATTTCTCGATGGTCTGACGGGTCGATTCGCAGCCGCATCCGACCATCACCACCTTGTCGCCCTTTTCCTCGGCGAAGATTTCCAGAACCCGGCGTTGCTCGGCGTCGGTCAGGCTTTTGTATTCGCCGTTGGACCCCAGGGCCAGATAACCGGCAACGCCGCTTTTCGTCAGTTTCTTCAGATTGAACCTGAGATCGTCTTCCACAAGCTCATCCCCGGAGAAGGGTGTCACCACGGGCGCGAAAACGCCTGAAATTTTTTCCAAATTGGCCGTCATTGAAATCACCTCGAATTTGAAATCTATCTTGAACGCTTATTCAGTTTCCCACCAACGGGTATACCCGCCGAATTCTATGTTTCAAAGCTGATCATGCGCTGGTTTTTGGACATTTTGCGCCCCGGGCGGGTGCACACGTCAATCCCCAGCCGTTGCGCGGCCCCCTTGATGTGCGCGCGCATCGCCTCGCGGGCCAAATCCCAGTCCTTTACGCCAATGGCGTCCATGACCGCGACGTGTTCGCCGATGGTGATGTTGACAATGTCGTCCAACGCAAAGCCTTTGCGGGTGACGACGATGGTTTCGCGCATATGGTCGGACAGGAAAATGACGAATTTTTCAACGTAGGGGTTGCCGCTGGCGCTGGCTATGGCGTGGTGAAAATCAAGATCGGCATCTACACCTTCCTCGCTCCAGTGCTCGGTTTCCCGCATCTGCTTGATCGAGCGTTCCATGGCTCGAAGGTGTTTTTTGGTATGACGCACGGCGGCAAGTCCCGCCGTTTCAATTTCAAGCAAGCCACGCAGTTCGAACAGACTTTCGATGCTGTCGTGGTTACGTAAAGCGTCCGCGTCGATGCGCAAGGTCGAGCGGCGCGACGGCTCCATAACAAAGGCACCGACACCTTGGCGCGAATCAATGATGCCGTCCGAACGAAGCCGCGCAATCGCCTCGCGAACGACGGTCCGGCTGACGCCGCAGGTCTCGGCAAGTTCGTGTTCCGGCGGAAGGCGGTCGCCCGGGGTTAGCCGCCCTTCGTCGATTTCCGTTGAAATCAACTCGGCGACGCGCGTCGGCAATTTCAGCGAGCGGCCAACATGCCCAATCTGAAGTTTCATCTGAGAACCACCATTCGTCGCCGCTCGTTATCGCAATGAATAAGAACAAACTCCTAGTTGTCTTACAACACTATAACCAGACATTACGTCTCCTGTTTGCGTTTGGCAATACCGATTTGGTCGGCCCCCTCCATTTTTCCTGCATTTCCCGCAAAATAGAGATTGACGTCAAACCCCTTGGGTCTCTACGTTTCGCCCCAAGCGGATGGGTGGCCGAGTGGCTGAAGGCGCTCCCCTGCTAAGGGAGTATGGGTGGAAGCTCATCGTGGGTTCGAATCCCACCCCATCCGCCAGCTAGTCTTTGTAATCCCAGATCTTTCCAGTGCGAGTCGAACCGCAGGCGTGACCTGCGGCGGTCCGAGCCCCGCGATCCTGCGCCACCCGCGCCATAGGGCACGATCAGCTTCATGTCCTTATCGGGATAGAAGGAGACTGCTTCCATCTGACCAACAGAGATCGCACTTCTATGGGATCGAGGTGACTTTTCAGATGCTTGCTGGTGGTTTCTTGAATTCGCAGCGGGTAAGTTGTCAATGTTATCTGATCGGTTTTCGAGAGATTAGAGATTTCATGTGGGAATGATAGGAGTAGCTTGATGAATCCACTTGGGACACATTTCCAGGTATGGGCGGGAAGTTGGGATCCCGAGGAAATTCGCCCGGCGGCCGAGAAAGCGGCGGCGATCGGGTACGATTTCATGGAACTGCCGGTGCGCGCGCCTGAAACGGTTGATGCCGAAGCCATTGCCAAAATCCTCGAAGACAACGGCATGTTCTGTACGACATCTTTCATTCACACGCTGGAAACCGACATCGCCAGCGAGGACGCCGATATCGTGGCCAAGGGCGAAGCCCTGATGTATGAGGCCCTGGCCAAAGCCCGCGATATGGGGTCGACCCGCCTGGTCGGCGGCTTTCATTCGTCTTTGAAAAAGCACGATACGGCGCGCACCGAAACCGGTCGCCGAAACGCCGTTAACGTTTTGCGTCGGGTCGCGGAACGGGCGGGTGAAATGGGCATCGTTTTGTGCCTGGAACCCCTGAACCGTTACGAGAGTAACCTGATCAACACCGGGGGACAGGCCCTGGAAATGATTGCTCAGATCGGATCGGACAACATGTTCGTTCACCTCGACAGCTTCCACATGAATATCGAGGAAGCCTCTCCGGCGAATGCCCTGAGGGAATGCGGGGATCGCCTCGGCTACGTGCATGTGGCGGAAAATTTCCGCGGCTATCTGGGCACCGGAACCATTGATTTCGCGTCCATATTCAAGGCCCTTGCCGATATCAACTACGATGGCCCCATTGCGCTGGAGGTGTTTTCATCCGCCGTCGTCAATCCTGAACATTCGGCCCGGCTGGCAATTTGGCGGGAGGTCTGGTCGGACAGCGAGGATATGGCCAGCCACGCAATTGCGTTTATGCGAAAGGGAATTGAAGCGGCGCGGCGGACCTAAATTTTCCGTGAACCCATGAGGATGACGGACAAGGGGCTTGCATTCGACGCAAAATGCCCTTTCAGTGGTGCGGTGGCAAAAAGAAAAGCGATAACGGGGGAAGCTGAGTAATGGCGGGAGTCAGCCTACGCGGCGTCGTTAAGCGTTTCGGAACCAACGAGGTTGTCCACGGCGTCGACCTGGATATTTCTCATAACGAGTTCGTGGTGTTGGTTGGCCCATCGGGGTGTGGGAAAAGCACCATTTTGCGGATGATCGCCGGATTGGAAGACATCACCGCAGGCGAAATCTCCACCGATGGCCGGGTCGTAAACGAACTGGCCCCCAAGGACCGGGACATCGCCATGGTGTTCCAGGACTACGCCCTTTATCCCCACCTGTCGGTCTATCGCAACATGTCCTTCGGGCTGGAGATGCAGAAAGTCCCGGCGGCAGAAATCCGCGAACGGGTTGAGGCGGCGGCCAAGATCCTCAACATCATGGATCTGTTGGAGAGAAAGCCAAAACAGCTTTCCGGCGGGCAGCGCCAGCGCGTCGCCATGGGCCGGGCCATCGTGCGCCGACCGAAGGTGTTCCTGTTCGACGAACCTTTGTCCAACCTGGACGCCAAGCTGCGCACCCAGATGCGCACGGAAATCAAGAAGCTGCACCAGACGGTGGCCACCACCATTGTCTATGTCACCCACGATCAGGTGGAGGCCATGACCTTGGCCGAACGCATTGTGGTCTTACGTGACGGGATCATCGAACAGATCGGCTCGCCCGATGAGGTCTACAATCATCCTAATTCCATGTTCGTGGCCGGGTTCATCGGCGCGCCGACAATGAATTTCGTTCCGTGTCGGCTGACCGGCGACGACGGCAATCTGGCGCTGTCCCTGCCCGACGACATCGTTCTGCCGGTGCCCGAAGATCGCCGCCATCACTATGCCCAATATCGAGACCGGGATGTCGTCCTGGGGTTAAGGCCCGAGTTCTTTTCTCTGGCCGAAGACGAAAACTCTGTGATTTCGCCACGCATTAACGTCATTGAGCCGCTGGGTTCGGACACTCTGTTCTTTTTCGAAATCGGCTCGACGGAAGTGGTGGCGCGCACGCCGCCCCTGACCGGGTTGAACCCCGGCGACGCCCTGCCGCTGGCCATCAATACCGCCAAGATGCATTTGTTCGACGCCGAAACGGAAAAGGTACTGTGACATGACCCCCCTGCCGAACCGAAACATTGATCGGGAGGGGAACAAACAAGGGGAGACGAGGCCATGCGTTTCGGACTGATCGGATACGGTCTCTGGGGTCAGCATCACGCCAACGCCATCATCAAGGCACCCGGTGCCGAATTGGCGGCCATCGCCTGCGGCGACGACGCGTCCGAGGCCGCCGCGAAAAAGGCTTTCCCCGGCATTACCGTGTACCGTGGGTATCAGGAACTGCTGGCGCGCTCCGATATTGATGCCGTAGACGTGGTGGTCCCCAACCATCTGCATGCGGAAGTGGGGGTCGCAGCCCTTGAAGCGGGCAAGGACATGCTGCTGGAAAAGCCCATGGCGCTGAGTGTGGAGGAGTGCGACCGGTTGATTGAAGCGGCCCGGCGCAACGAGCGTGTGCTGACCATCGGTCACGAGTTTCGGCTGTCCACCCAGTGGGGGTGCGTCAAAACCCTGGTAGACGAGGGAGCCATCGGCGAGCCCATGTACGCACTGGTCAGCCTGTTTCGCCATCCCTACCGGCCGGGTTCCGGCGGCTGGCGTTTTGACGGCGACAAGGTCGGTTCATGGACCCTGGAAGAGCCGGTGCATTTCTTTGATTCCCTCATGTGGTATTTTGAGGATCAGGGCGATCCCGTCTCGGTCTTGGCGGCGGGCTCCGCCAAAGACCGCCAGCAAACGGGGCCTCACAACATGTATGACAATTTCACGGCGCTGATCCGCTGGCCGGGTCAATTGTACGCCATGGTGACCCAGACGCTTTCGGGCTTTGAACACCATCAGGTCATGGAGATCGTGGGCAGCGAGGGTGCTATTCGCACCTGGTGGTCGGGAACCATGGACCGCACCCGGCATCCCACTTTCGAATTAAAGGTTCTTAAGGGCGGTGAGGAAAAGTGCGAGACGCTCGAGTTGCCGCCATCGGGTGAATTGTTTGAACTTGAAGAAGAGTTGGTGAAGGTCGTCGAAGCGTTTCGCACACGTCGGCCCATCGTCTCTGGAGAGGAAGCGCGCAAGCGCATCATTATTTGTCTCGAAGCAGAACGGTCGCTCAAGGAGGGAAGGGAGGTCCAACTGGCCTTCTAAGTTCTTTTGCGACCAAAAAAACACGGGGAAACGACAACTGAAGCAGGAGGAAGACAATGCGTAGCAAAATTACGATCGCCGTTGCGGCCACCGCTTTCGCCGTCGCCGCTGTAATTGGAACGTCACCGGCCCAGGCAGAGAAGAAAATATCCTTCCTTGCCTGGAACATCCCCCACTTCAAGGCGGGAGCCGAGAAGTGGATGAAGCAGTTCAAAGCGAAGTACCCGGACGTCACCGTCGAATGGCTGGACAAGAAGGGCTCGGAATGGAGCACCTATTACCAGACACAGGTGGTGGCTGGCACGGCACCCGATATCGTCGACGTGCAGGGCGGTTTGTGGCTTGAATACGCCTCCAAGGGCGGGCTTCTGGACCTGACACCCTACCTGAAGGCGGACAAGGCCACCTATGCGAACGAAATGTACCCGGAATTCCTGAATAGCTGGGTTTACGAGGGCAAGAACTATGGCGTGCCCTTTTACATCTCCAAATCACTGCTTTTCTACAATCAGGCCATGTTCAAGCAAGCTGGCCTTTCCGGACCGCCCAAGACCTTCGATGACCTTCTTGCTTACGCAGGCAAGTTGAGCGGCGGCGAAAAATCGGGCTTCATGACACTGAATTTCGATTGGCTGTACTGGTCGCTGATGGCCATGAACGGCGTCGAGATGTTCACGCCGGACCTGAAAAAGGCTGCCTTCAATACGCCTGCTGCGGTGGCTGCCGTCGAAAAACTGGCTGCCGCCACCAAGAGCGGGGCCATCAACAAGATCAGTTGGACCGGTCGCTGGGTCAAACCCAACAACGCCTTCGCGGCGGGCACCATCGGCATGTTGCAGGCCCACTCGCCAGCCTTCATGTGGATGAAGGCCAAGGGGCCGTGGATGAACAAGAACACGGTCGGTGTGGCCCAGATGCCGGGCAACTGGTCGACGCCCAACTCCCACGCCTTGCTTATTTCCAAGTCCACCAAGTATCCAAAAATTGCTTGGGAATTCGCCAAGATGGCAACCAGCGGCGGTGGTGCCTATGACCTGGGCTCGTCGCTCAATGTGCTGACCGGCAGCAAGGTGGCCAACAAGAAGCTCATGGCCTACTTCGAGAAAAACATTCCCGACGCCGTTGCGGTCATGAAAACCCAGACCGAACACCTGGACAAGCTGGTGGGTAACTGGCCGGTGGCGAAGGACGCTGCCGTCAAGGAAGCCTTCTATCCGGAACTGCAAAACGCCCTTCTCGGTCGCAAGAGCGCCAAGGAAGCTCTCGACGCCGCCGAAAAGAAGGTCAACCGGGTACTTTCCCGGCGCTAGGGCATCCATCAGGGACGGTGCTAGGATAACATGAGCTCGTTGATCAAAAAAAAGAGAACCCGAGAGTTAGTCCTCGTTTGGTTCTTCCTGGCGCCGTCGCTGGTGATCTTTGCCCTTTATCGGATTATCCCGCTGATCTGGAACGGCGTTTTGTCGTTCCAGTTCTGGGATCCGTTCAGGCCGACGGAGTTTGCTGGCCTTTACCACTACGAAGAGATGCTGATCTACGACGACGTGTTCTGGCAAAGCCTGTGGAACACCTCAGTCCTTATGGCCAGCGCCCCCATTGGTATCGGGCTGGCGCTGATCATCGCCTTGATGGTGGATACCCGTATTCGCGGACGCGGTATTTATCGCACCATCGTGTTTTTATCCTATCCCGTAATGACCGTGGCCGTCGGCATCATCTGGCAATGGCTGTTCAACGAGAAGGTGGGCCTCATCAACTACGTGCTGATGACGCTTGGCATTATCGACGAGGGCATTCCGTTCTTGGAAAGTTTCAGCCTGGCCTTCCCCTCGGTCATCGTGGCGTCCATCTGGCAGGTGCTGGGTTTCTATATGATTATCCTGCTAACGGGTCTGCAAAACATTCCGCAAAGCCTGTACGAGGCCGCCGCCATCGACGGCGCCGGCGCCTGGAAACGTTTTATCCGCATCACCTTTCCCATGCTCAAGCCGTCCATTTTTCTGTGCTTCGTGGTCGGCATCATCAATTCGTTCACGAATTTTGATCTGGTTTATGTCATGACTCAGGGTGGCCCCAGTCATGTCACCGAACTATTGATCACCTACATCTACAGGGTTGCCTTCACCCTATCCAAATTCGATTACGCCGCCGCCATGACGGTGGTGAATTTCCTGTTTTTTGTATTCCTGGCCTGGCTCGCCAACCGCATTTTCGGCGGTGATGCAGGTGCCGTGGATGAAGGGACTTAGGCGATGCACCGTTATCCGCACTGGCCCCTGCACTTGGCCCTCAGCGCCATCTGCGCCGCCATGCTGGTGCCTTTCTACTGGGTACTGAAAACCAGCTTGACGGGCGAAAACATTTTCACCTACCCGCCCTCGATATTGCCCGAGGACCCGCATCTTTTCTTCTTTGTGGACGTTTGGTACACGATTCCCTTTGCCAGCTATCTCGCCAACAGCCTCATCGTGTCGATCATCGTGGTGGCCGCCAACGTGTTCCTCAACGCCATGGCGGGGTACGCTCTTACCAAAGACTTTGTTGGCAAGAAGGCGGTGGTCATGCTGTTTCTCAGTTGCATGATGATCCCGTTTCAAGCCACCATTATTCCCGCTTATCTGATCACCAAGGAACTGGGGCTGCTTAATTCCTACGCGGGCATGGCGCTGCCCTTGTGTTCCACCATCGTCTGCATCTTCGTTTTCAAGGCCAGTTTCGACGCCATCCCCAAAAGCCTTATCGACGCGGCGCGTATTGATGGGGTGCCGGACTGGATGATCATCTACCGGATCATGGTGCCCCTGTCGCAGTCGGCCATTGCCACCAACGTGATCCTGGCCTTCATCTGGTCGTGGAACAATTTCCTGTGGCCCCTGGTGATCATTCGTGACGAGGCGATGCAGACCCTGCCGCTGGGGTTGTCGCGCTTCCTGAGTGTGTACGAGAATACGACCGGCGCCCTTTATGCCTTCTGTATCATGGTGCTGGTGCCGGGTTTGCTCATCTTCCTGTTGTCGCAAAAGCAGTTCATCGCCGGTTTGACCTCCGGCGCGGCCAAGGGGTAAGCCCGCCATGTGGTGGTCCATTTTGCGCAACCGCTTCACGATTACCTTCGGGACCATCGCCATCGTGGCGACCCTTTGGAACATTTTTGTGGTGCTTAACGACGATGGAAAATTTTCCGGCCGCGTCGTCGATATGCGAGGGCGTCCCGTTGCTGGCGCCACGGTGAAACTGGGCAAGAAAAGTCTTGTCTCCATCCAATTTCAGGGCGAGGAAATCACCGACGCCGACGGGCGCTTTGCGTTCTCCGGCCACGCCTTTTACCACGTACACATTGAGGCCCGAAAAGAGGGGATGGGAATTTCCAAATCGGACCATCACCTTTACTTCCGCGGTCAGAACACGGCGCTATCGGAACCCTTGCGCCTGCGTCCGGAGCCTAAGGGATGAACCCCACCCTGAAGTTGCTGGGCTTTGAGCCAGACAGCCGCGCGGTCATTATCCACGCCGACGACGTCGGCATGTGCCACGGCGCCAATCAGGCTTTCGTCGAATTGTCGTGGGCTGGCGCGATTACGTGTGGATCAGTGATGGTGCCCTGTCCCTGGTTCCCGGAAATGGCCGACATGGCCGCCGGAAAGCCGGAATTGGATCTTGGCGTGCATTTGACTCTTACGTGCGAATGGCCGGGCTACCGGTGGCGGCCCCTGGTATCGGCCAGTCCGGCTTCGGGCCTTGTCGATTCCGACGGCTATTGCTGGCGTACAGTGGCATTGCTGGCCGAACATGTAGAACCCGAGGCCGCCGAGACCGAACTGCGCGCCCAGATCGACCAGGCGCTGGCCGCCGGTATCGACGTCACCCACATAGACACCCACATGGGTGCCGCCGCCATCCCTTCCTTGGTGGAAATGTATGCTCGGTTGGGCCGGGAATACCAGTTGCCGATTTTGCTGCCTCGTCGTCCTGCGGAATACTTCCAAGTGCTCAAAATGGGCGGCGTGGATACCAAACCCTACAGCCGTTTGGCGGGGGAACTTGAAGCCCAGGGTATGCCTCTGGTCGATGATTTCCGCATGACGCCGGGCGTTCCCTCGGAAGAAAGCGAGGCCACCTACAAGCGGCTGGTGGAAACGCTGCCGCCCGGCCTTACCTTTATTGCGTTGCATCCCAACACGTCTGGCGACATCGAAACCATCGTGCCGCCTCGCGCCCATTTCCGCACGGATGAACACCGCATTTTGAAAAGCGGTGCTTTCGCTTCGTGGTTGGCGGAAACGGGAATTTCTGCCGTCGGCTACCGCCCGTTGCGCGACGCCATGCGGCTGCGGCGGAAAATGTAGAGCCCGCTGCCGACGATGACCAGCGCGCCAAGCAGGGTCCATCCATCGGGCAAATCGCGAAAAACCAGGAACCCGGTTAGGGTTGCCCACAGCAATGCCGAATAGTTGAAGGGCGTCACCGTTGCCGCTGGCGCTGCCTGAAAAGCCCGTGCATTGGCGTAGTGGCCCAGGAGACTGAACAATCCCATGCAGGCCATAAGCCCCAGGTCCGCCGGTGCCGGCATAACCCAGAAGAAGGGAACAACCATGCTGGTGGCGAGAAAGCCGAATAGGGCCGTGTAGAAAACCGTGGTCACGGGATTGTCGATACCCCCCAGTTGCCGGGTGGTCACCTGATTAATGGCGTAGAACAGCGCCGCCACCAGGGGCAAAGCCGTGGCCGGATGCACCAGCCCCATGCCGGGCCTGATCACAATAAGCACGCCGACAAACCCAATTACCACCCCGCTCCATCGTCGCCACCCTACCTTTTCCTTGAGCAGAAACACCGACAACGCCGTCACGATCAGCGGCGAAGCCGACGCCACGGCGCTGGCTTCGGTCATGGGAATGAACCGCATGGCCGTTATCATGGACAGATTGGTCAATACGACCATGACCGCCCTCAACACCTGAAATCTATAGCTATGGCTGACGACTGTGCCCGGCAACTGGGACCAGATCACCGGTGCCATCAACAGCAAATGAAACAGAAACCGTGCCCACACAATCTCGATAACGGGATAAGTCTGGGCCAGATACTTGCCGATGGTGTCCATGCCCACGTAGAACAGCATAGACAACAGCATCCAAAGGATCCCCTGTCCGGCATTTTGGCCGAATTTGGGTGTCGGCTGAATCATGGCTTCGCGATGCTAAACAGAAGGGGGGCCATCTCGGACACCGAAGAATACACTAGCTCCGTATACTCGTAACAGGGCGGTGACAACACCTTTTACCTGGAGCCGTGCTCAATGCATTTTCAGGGCATCGCCCCGCCGCGACAAACTGCGGCGGTCTGCTGCCTTCCGAGGCGGGATCTTTTCGGACGGGCGAGGAAATTGTCGTTGCCGGGGCAACGGCTAGCCGCCTAGAATAAACAAAATGTCCAGAGTCACGCGGCCTCGCCTTTTTGCGAGGCGTCATCGCCTTTCCGGGCTTGAGAAAATTCAGAGCGGGTTTTTCAATTCGCGACGACGAATTTTTGCGCCGCACTCTAACGAGCGAAGAGGAAGGAAACACCGTTACTATGCGCATCATCGTTCCGATCAAACAGGTTCCAGAGACGAGCAACGTCAAGATGGACGACAAAACCGGGACCATCGTTCGCGATGGTGTTGGGTCGATCATCAATCCGCTCGATCTGTATGCCATTGAAACCGCGCTAAACATTCGCGACGCTCAGGGTGGTTCGATCTTGACCGTGACCATGGGGCCGCCCAACGCGATGGCCAGTCTGCGCGAAGCCGTCGCCATGGGATGCGACGAAGCGGTCCTTCTAACGGATCGCCGGTTCGCTGGTGCCGACACCTGGTCAACGTCCTACGTGTTGGCGAAGATGATCGAAAAAGTTGGCGACTTTGACTTGATTATCTGTGGCGAACGGGCGACGGATGGCGACACGGGTCAGGTTGGCCCCGGTGTCGGCGCGTGGCTCGGGCTTCCGGTGCTGAGTTATATTTCGCACGTTGACCCCACTGGTTCGGACACCTTGCGTGTGCGCCGCCTGGTTGAAGACGGCTACGAAATCTTGGAAACCTCGCTTCCCGCACTTTTGACGGTGGTTAAGGAAGTCGCGGACCCACGCCTGCCGACGCTTAGCGGAAAAAAACGCGCCAAGACACTCGACATCCCGATTTGGAAACCTGAAGACATCGGCGCCGACGTCGCCCACCTGGGTTTGAAGGGATCGCCCACCAAGGTCGTCAAGGTGCACCGACCAAAGGTAAGCCGTAACTGTGAACAGATACGCGCGGACGATGATGCCAATGTCACCGCTGCGGTGGAACGAATGGGCGCTATGCTCACGAACGCGGGAGTGCTGTGATATGACATTTCAAGGCGTATGGATCTTAGGGGAGCAACGCGGCGGACGCGTTCAACGAATTGCTCACGAACTCCTGAGCCGGGGCCGGGATCTGGCGGACAAGCGCGACGTGCCGCTGACAGCCGTTATCCTGGGCCACCGCATCCCCGAAGCCGACCTGACCGATTTGATCGCCCGCGGCGCAGACCGGGTTTTGGTGATGGAAGACGAGGCGCTTGAGCATTTTCTGCCCGAGCCGTATGCAGCTTGCCTGACCCATCTTATCCAGACCCACCGCCCGGAAATCGTTATTGCAGGCGCGACTTCGACGGGTCGCACCGTCATGCCCCTGGTGGCGATTACGACTCACGCGGGCTTGACGGCAGACTGCACGCTTCTGGACATTGATCCGGAAAACGGCGACCTGCTGCAGACCCGACCGGCCATCGGCGGCAACATTCTGGCGACCATCCGTTGCCCGGATCACCGCCCCCAAATGGCAACTGTACGACCGCGCAGCACACATCCTGCTGCCCCGGTTGAGGGACGCACGGGCGATATCGTGCGCGAGCCGGTGCTGGCCGAATTTTTGCAAAGCCGGGTCAAGCGCGTGGCGTTTATGGCAAACGAGGACGAGTGCGATATCAGCGAGGCCGACGTGGTCATCGCCGTTGGGCGCGGCATCAAACGCGCCGATAATCTCAAGCTTGTTCAGCCTTTGCTCGATTCCCTCGGTGCGGCGTTGGGTGCCAGTCGGGACGTTATTGATCGCGGTTGGCTCGACTATCCCCAACAGATTGGACTGTCGGGAAAAACCATCAGCCCCAAGATCTACATTGCGCTCGGCATCAGCGGTGCGATCCAGCATCTTGCCGGTATTCAAACCGCAGAAACCATCATTGCTGTCAACACCGACCCCGACGCACAAATTTTCCGCGTTGCCGATTATGGGGTTGTCGGCGATCTGTTCGATATCGTGCCCGCGTTGAGCGCACATCTGCACAGCATGAAGGGGGCCTGACATGAGCACGAACCTGAGCCCGTCTGCCCAAAGCCAAACGACACCCTATCAACCGATTACCGAAGCCATCGCCGATCGTTTGCGGGCCATTATTGGTGATAAATACGTGATCTTTGGCGATGACGAGCGCCTTGAGCCGTATTCTCATGACGAGATTGCGGACCCCAGCTATGCCCGCATGCCCGAGTGCGTGGTGCGCCCCGATAATACCACAGAAATCGCGGCGATTTTGCGCATGGCCAACGAAGAACACTTCCCGGTCACCCCACGCGGTGCCGGATCGGGGCTGTCGGGCGGCGCGGTGCCGTTGTTCGGTGGCGTGGTGTTGCTGTGCGACCGGATGAACCGGGTCATCGATTTCGACCGCGACAACCTGACCATTACGGTCGAACCAGGGATGGTCACCAACGAGATCAACGACCTGGTGGCCGATGACGGCCTGTTTTACGCCGGATATCCGATGAGTGTGGAAACGTGCTTCATCGGCGGCAACGTCGCCGAAAACGCGGGCGGCGGCAAGGCCGTGAAATACGGCGTGACGGGTCGCTATGTTATTGGTTTGGAAGTGGTGACGCCGAAAGGCGAAATCATGCAACTGGGCGGCAAGTTGATCAAGGACGTCGCAGGGCTAAATCTGCTTTCGCTGATGACCGGCAGCGAGGGTACGCTGGGGATCTTCACCAAGATCACATTGCGGCTGGTCCCTGCACCCCGCGCCAGCGTCGATTTGCTGGTCTTGTTTCCAACCATGGCCGAAGCCATCCAATTGGTGCCCAAGCTCATGAGTGTCGGCGGTGTGGTACCGACGGCCATTGAGTTCATGGACAAACTTTCGGTGCAGGCGGCCTGCCAATACCTAAACGAAACCATCCCCTACGACAAAGCGGGCGCGATGTTGCTCATCACGTGTGACGGAACCTCCGCATCCCAGGTCGAAACCGACTACGAGTCCATCGGCAACCTTTGTGTCAAGAACAACGCGATTGAGGTTTATGTCGCCGACAACCACACGACCAGTGAACGGATTTGGCGGATCCGGCGCAACATCGCCGAGGCCTTCAAGGTGCAAAGCCCCATCCAAAGTCTGGAAGACATCGTTGTGCCGACTGCTTCAATCCCGGCAATGGTTGAGGGTATCGAACGCATCATGGCCAAGTACGACGTTCAAATCCCGTGTTACGGACACGCTGGCGACGGAAACCTTCATGCGACGCCGGTTATAAATCCCACTTGGTCACAGGCCGAATGGGATAGGAAACTGCCGAGCATTCTCAATGAAATGTACCTCCTGACCTATGAACTGGGCGGCAGCATTACGGGCGAACACGGCGTTGGACACAAGCGCATCGCCGACATGGAACGGTTCGGCGACCCGGTCTTCCTTGAAACCATGCGTGCCATCAAAAAGGCGCTCGATCCCAATCTGATTCTTAATCCAGGTAAGATCGTTACCGTCGAGTAGCCAGGGCGACACAGGTTTCGCCCTGGTGTCGCGTTGCCGCCCGGCACCTCCGGGCGGCTCTGTTATGGGGTTCGGTGGTTTTTGGTGCCGGGTTAAGGCACGTTTAAGTTTTGGCAAACACGGTGGTTTATCAGGGCACAGTTTTAGAACCGGATTAACCATGCTATCATTCCGACAGAAGTTGGGGGGTGTGCCACCCATGTGGGAAGCATCGGATCAGTATCTAGTGGTCGGGTCATGACGGACGGTCAGGCTCAAAAACCCCTCGTCTACATTATTGGCGGGAACGATGAGTACCGCGAGGAACTCTCACAATCCCTCGCGACCATGTATGTCGTCAAGGTGTTCAAAAATGCCATTGAGGGACAGTTCGCCTGCTCCGTCGCCTTGCCGGTCGCCCTCGTCATCGACGAGGTTGTCAAACCCAAAGGGGGCGCTAATTTTATTGCGCTGGTTCGGGGCGACGAACGAACACGGTTCCTTCCCGTCGTATTCACGGTGAGCAAGAAAAACGCTGAAGCCGTGGCTGAGGCGCGGTCCAGTGGCGGCGTCGTCGTTCTTGGCAAGCCGTATCGGCGCAGTTCCTTGCTTCAGGCTATGGCCCAAGGCGTCAATATCGGTGTCGAGGCCGAGTGGGAAAAAATCGAACCCACGCAGCGTCTGGCCCTGAAAAACACGGTGACGTCGTTCAACAATATCGCCAAATTGATTGAGGCCGGAGAGCCGCTTCCTTATGGCGAGGTTCAGGAAAGTTGCGGGCCACTGGTCGATGCCATTGCCAGCGACAGCTACAAGGATATCTTGCGCGGTGTGCGCAATCACGACAACTATTCTTACGTCCATTCCCTGCGGGTGGCGACGTTCCTGGGTCTGTTTGGCAACGTGCTTGGCATCAAAGGCGACGACCTGACGACCCTGACCACGGCCGGGCTGCTGCACGACATCGGCAAGATGTCGATCCCGACTCAGGTTCTGAACAAGCCCGGCAAGCTGACCGACGACGAGTTTTCGGTCATGAAGACGCATGTGACCTTCACCATCGACCATCTTGATCATTCAGTCGATATCCCCCGTGGGGTCGTTGTCATTGCCAGCCAGCACCACGAAAAACTGGACGGCACCGGCTATCCCAACGGCATGAAGCGGGGGCAATTGAATCAGCTGGCGCGCATGGCGTCCATCATCGACATCTTCAGTGCCATCACCGATCGCCGCGTTTACAAGGATCCGGTGGCACCGGAACGTGCCCTCGACATCATGGGGAATATGACGGATCAGCTCGACCAGCAACTCCTGGCTTTGTTCCGCGAAATGCTGCTCGACGCTGGGACATACTAAATAAATTCCGATGTTTATCGCCGATTTTTCGGCGTTGCACCCCATAGGTTTCACTACTTTTTTCTTTACTAAATCCGGTTCTTTGGTCACCAATAGGTCAGAGTCTGAAAGTAAGCGTTGGCGGGGGAAATCAACGGTGAGACACCAACGATGTGAGGGGGTCGGCCGGACGATGAACGACCCCTCGAAATCGCTTTTGAAAATGACAATCCTCGCATTCAGGTTTCTTGCCCTGTTATTGGTACTTGTCGGAATCCCGTTTTTGGCGACGGCCCAGCAAACCGCTGACGCGCCCGCCCGGCTTCGCATCGCTATCGACAAAGCCTATTCCCCGTACAGTTTGGTTGGGCCGACCGGCAAGGCAACCGGGTTGGCGGTCGAGATGTGGCAGGCGTGGGGCGAGGCCACCGGCACGCCCGTCGAGTTCATCCCTTCGGGCTGGGAAGGAACGCTAGAAGCCTTGCGAAGCGGCAAGGCCGACGTCCACTTTGGTTTGTTCAAGAACGCCTCGCGCGCCGAATGGGCGGATTTCGTCGAACCCATCCACCAAATTCATACGTCTCTGTTTTTCCGCGCGGGCAAAGAAAAACCCGTGCCGCTAGAAGAATTGACTGGCGAAAAGGTCGGGGCCTGGACGGGGTCCTACCAACTCCAGTTTCTGCAAGACAACTATCCGGAAATTGAACCCGTCGCGGGGGAAAACGGCAAAGACCTGATCCTCAAGCTTCTTAACGGCGAGGTCCGCGCCGTCCTCAATGAGGTGCCGTCGGTAGAGGCGGAACTGGCCGCGTTTGGCATTCGCGGTGTGCTCGTTCGTGGCGAGAAAAGTCAGTTTTCCAACTACCTTCAACCCGCCGTGCGCAAGGGGGAGCGGGAACTTCTGGAACGCATCAATGAGGGTTTCAGAAAAATCCCCAATGCCCGGCTGCATAGTTTGGAAAAATTGTGGTTGTCCAACCCATCCGACCACTTCCTCGCCGGTGCGGACGGGCATATCGAATTTAGCCCTGAGGAAGAAGCCTGGTTGGCCGCCAATCCGGTCGTAAAGCTGGCGGTGACGACCTTCATCCAGCCGGTCGATATCCTTGATGACGCGGGTGACTATAAGGGCTTGAACGCCGATCTTATCGACCTTCTCAACAAAAAGCTGGGCATCAACATCGTACCGGAGTTTTTCGACAGTTGGGGTGGCGTGGCTGAGGCGGCCATGGAAGGTACCGTCGATGGCGCCTTCAGCCTGTCAATCACCCCGGAACGCGAGAAATCAGTCAGCTTCACCAAGCCCTATGCCTTCGATCCGATCATCGCCATTGTGTCGCGCTCGCGCAACGATATCGTCGATTGGAAGAACCTGGAGGGAAAGACCGTTTCCGTGGTCAAGGGCGCCTCAATCATCGAGGAAATTCAGGCGATGATCGGCGACGGCAACTTGTTCATAGTCGAGGCAGAAAATGAGGGCATAATAGCTGTGGCGTCGGGGACGGTGGACGCTCACGTGTCTTGGTTGCTTCCTTACGGCAACGCGCAGCGCGCTGCCCCTGTCGGGGGCCTGAAAATTGCTCTGACGCGAAACTCCGAAGGCGGCACTCTGCGCATTGGTGTCCATAAAGACAGGCCCGAACTTCTCAGCATCCTTCGCAAGGGCCTCAACGCCATCACCCGCGAAGAAATGACCGCGACCCGTAATAAATGGCTGTTTCCTGAGGATGCCATCGACATGCCGTCTTCGGAATTGAGCCACCAAGAGCAAAAGTCGGTCGAGTTGTCTGCCGAAGAGCGAGCCTGGATCGAGACCCACGCCGTCAAGGTGGGGATTGAACAATGGGCGCCCGTTGTGTTTGCCGATAAAGCCGGCCAGGCCCAAGGATTGGCCGGTGGTTTCCTCAAAAGAATTGAAAAATTGACCGGATTGAAATTTGAATTCTTCGTTGACGATTGGCCCCCTTTGCTGGAGGGATTTAAATACAAAACAATCGATCTGCTGCCTGCCACCTACTACACCGACGAACGGGCCACTTTTGGGCTTTATTCCGAGCCGTATTTCAACGTACGAGAATTCGCGTATGTAAAAAGCAACAACACGGAAGTTCGATCAATCAATGACTTGGCTAGCAAACGGATCGCCATTGTTGAGGGATATGGGACGATTCCCAAAATTCGAGCAACCTACCCTGATGCTACCATCGTCGAAACGAAAGACTTGCTGGCGTCCATCAGTGCTGTCTTGAACGGTGATGCCGATGCCCTGTTCGAATCTCAAATGGTTGTTGAGCATACCATCAAGACGAATTCCATCATTGGGCTGAAGGGGATCAGCCAGATCATATTCAAAGCCTCGCCAATTCATTTGTTTTCGCGTATCGACGAGCCTCTGTTGCAGTCCATCCTGCAAAAAGGCCTGAACGCTATCACCGCGGAAGAAAAAAATGCCGAGATTGGCAAATGGATTAGCGCGACGGAAACGGAGCGGGACAAGCTTGGCTTAAGTGCCGATGAACTGAAATGGCTGTCTGATCACGAATTCATTCGGTTGGGTGTTGATGCTGCCTGGCCTCCTTTTGAATTCGTCGACGAGGATGGGGAATTCGCGGGTATCAGCTCGGGTTATGTGGATGCCATTTCAAAGCGCCTGGAAATTACCACGCAGCCGACCCTGGATATCAGTTGGTCAGAGGCTTTTGAAAGAGTCAAAGACGGCGAACTGGACATCCTGTCGAGCGCTGTGCGAACACGGGAGCGAGAAGCCGACCTTAATTTCACCAAGCCCTACATAAAGGTACCAATCGTCATCGCCACCCGCAAAGAAGGGCTGCTTGTTAGCGATGTAGATGACCTGGAGGGCAAAACTGTTGGGGTTGTTCCGGGGTATGCATCCACTGAATTACTACGCGCCAAACACCCCTCGGTGAAATTGGTCGAAATGGAGGATGTAGCCACACTCCTTGAGGCTTTATCCGCAAAAGAAATTGACGCCGTCGTCGAATCCTTGTGGGTCATTAGTTATGAAAAAGAACGGCTGCAGTTGGACGATATAAAGATCGCGGCATTAACACCCTACAATCTTGAACTGTCCATGGCGGTGCGCAAAGACTGGCCCGAACTTGTTCCCATCCTTGACAAGGCCCTCTCGGACCTTGGCAAGCAGGAAACGAATGCGATCAAGAATGCCTGGATGGCTGTTCATGTGGATGTCGGCCTGGATATGAAGACGGTTCTGATATGGGTCGTTCCCATCGGCTTGGGCGCAGCCTTGATCATCATCCTCGTTGTTTACTGGAACCGCCAGATCAGCCGCCAGAAAGAAGCCATGGAGATCAGTGAGGAACGAACCAGGCTGCTTTTGGAATCCGTCGGTGAAGGGGTTTTCGGCGTCAACCTTGAAGGCCGGGTCACCTTCGTCAATCCTCGAGTTCAAAAAATCCTCGGCTTCGATGCCGACGACCTTATGGGCAATAAAATCCACGCCATCATTCACCATTCCCACGAAGACGGTAGTGAGTACGCGGTTGAGACTTGCTCCATGTGGCGCACCTACACAACCGGCATCCCCGCCCAGGTCGAAGATGAAGTTCTTTGGCACAAGGACGGTACCGCCGTTCCCGTCGAATACTCCAGCACTCCGATCATTCGCAACAAAGAAGTCCTCGGGGCGGTTATATCTTTTAAGGACATATCTGCACGCAAAAAAGCCGAAGAAGAAGTGGCGAGACGGACGATCCTGCTGCAAGCCGTTCTTAGCTCTATGACTCAGGGAATTGTTGCTTTCGACAAGGACCTGAAACTGATCTCGTGGAATGATAAATTCCTGAAAATTCGAGAATATCCCAAACAATTGGCCCGCCCCGGAACGGCTTTCAGCGAGTTCATGAAATTCGATATTGAGCGCCAGGAGTTTGCCGATGGTGATCCTGAACTCTCCGTCCAGAAGCAGGTAAGCCGAGCCAGAAAGTTTGAACCCCATGAGTTCGAACGGCAACGCCCCGACGGTACGTTCATTGAAGTTCGTGGCGGCCCCATCCCTGACGGCGGGTTCGTGAGTACCTATACCGATATCACCGAACGCAAGAAGGCCGAGGAAGCCCTGGCCATCGCCCACAACAAGTTGGGCATTGCCATGACGCACATCGAAGAAAGCATAAATTACGCCAGTCGCATCCAGCGTTCTGTTCTGCCCGACGGTGCGTTGTTCACGTCGCAGCTGGCGGATCATTTTGCCCTGTGGGAACCGCGCGATGTCGTGGGCGGCGATATCTATTGGTGCCGCATGTGGGGAGACGGCTTCCTGATTATTCTGGGCGATTGCACCGGCCATGGCGTCCCCGGCGCATTTATGACCCTGATTTCAAGCGGTGCTCTGGATCTGGCCTATATGGAGATCGTTCCGGGGGATACGGCGCGCCTGTTGCAGCGCATGCATCAAATGATTCAAGACGCCTTGGGCCAGGACAAGGAAGACGGCGCGTCGGACGATGGGCTGGAAGCTGGCGTTTGTTATTTGCCTCGCGACCGAAAAACTCTGACATTTTCGGGTGCCAGGTTCTCGTTGTTCGTTGTCGATGACGACGGGCCCCACGAAGTCAAGGGTGACAAGGCGGGCCTCGGCTATCGGCGCTACGCCCGTGACACCAGTTTTACCAACCACCAAATCGAAATACGGCCCAACAACCACTTTTTCATGACCACCGATGGTTTGATCGATCAAATCGGCGGCGCGCGGAAGCGCGGCTTTGGCAAGAAACGCTTCATGACGCTGATTGCATCGATTTCTGAACTCCCAATGGCTGAACAGAAGTCTCGTATTCGTCAAACCCTGAGCGCATACCAGGGTGAACAGCAACGCCGCGACGATGTTTCGGTCTTGGGGTTCAATGTCGGCGAAGGGGGAGCTGTCCGGAAAACAGCGGATCAATCCAACAGGCCGTTTATTGGATTTGACCGACAGCTGAGCGTCGGCTTCGATGAAATTGACGCAGACCACCTGAAGCTCATCGATATGGTCAATGAATTTCACAAATTCCTGGCCGAGTCCGACCGCGAAAACATCGCCCGGAGCCTGAACGAATTGTTCAATTATACGAACTGGCATTTCCGGCACGAAGAACGATTGATGCAATCGTCGCACTACCCGGACCTGATCTCGCATCAAAACGAACATCAGGCGCTTGCTGCGACTGTGGTTGATATCAAGAAAAAGTTCGAAACTGGGGATGATGATGTCCTTGACGGCGTTCCTGAAATCTTGAGAGATTGGCTGATCAACCACATCCAGATGACGGACAAAAAACTCGGGCAGTTCCTGAGCGAGTCTGTGAAAAGTGACTGATGAAACGTCTTTATCAATGAGCCTTGGTATTATTGCGGGAAATAAATGGAAAACCCTTGAAAGATAAGCGAGAATGTATTTATCAGGCTCTTCTCGATTGTCAGAGGGAACCGGGCCGTTGCGGTGACGTCGCGGTATTCGGGTTCAATGTTGAGTGACGAGGGCAAAAATATGCTGGCTAAGGAAATGTACGAGTTCAGAGGCTACTTGCAGAAGAGGGGAGTCATCTTCTGTTACAGTGGCTATATGACCGAAGAGGTTCTGACAGGAATTGGCACCGCAATCAAAAAGAAGCTTGAACTCGAAAATACCGAGAAAAATATCTCGAAGGGCCTGTTTTCTATTTTTGTCGAACAGGTGCAAAACGTTATCCGCTATTCCGCCGAGGGGATCCCCAAAAATGGACAGGCGGAGTTGAAGGAACTGCGATATGGCGTTCTGACCGTTGGAAGGGAAGACGAAACGCATTTCGTTTCCTGCGGCAACATGATCTTGCAGCCGGATGTTGAACGCCTGAACGCCGCCCTGGCTCACATTCAGCTCTTGGATGCGAAAGGCTTGAAGGCTTTGTACAAGGAAACTCTGAAAGGCGAAACGCCCGAAGGCAGCAAAGGCGCAGGAGTTGGTTTTATTGACATTGCCCGTCGCGCACAGAGTTTCGAGTACGACTTTACAAAAATAGATGATGATTTTTCGTATTTTTGCCTGAAAGCATACGTTTAGAATTTTCGGAGAGACCAGATGGACAATATCAAAATTGAAGGGATGGAGCGTTCGCCGGAGATCGACTTCAATTTTTCCGCCAACACGTTTTTGTTGAAAGGCGAGTCGTATCCAGAAGACGTTACCGCTTTCTTTGGTCCGGTTATCGGTGCCTTTGAAGAACATTTGAATTCCATCTCCGGGGAAAAAGTGCAATTCACCTTCGAGCTGGTTTATTTCAACAGCTCGACGGCCAAGGTTCTGATGGGGCTTTTTGAAATTCTGGACGAGGCGGCAGCCAACGGAAACGACGTTCACATTACCTGGATCCACGAAGAAGACGACGACAACATGGAGGAAATGGGCGCGGAATTCGGCGAAGACCTGGAAAACGCCACCTTTGAACTGAAGAAGATTGCGGTCTGATGAGCTTCGATCTTTTCAAGAAAGAAGAAGATGCCGTTGTAAAGGCCCGTGCCTTTCTGGACGAAGGCGGCCTTACCGACAAGGAAGCCGTGAAGCAGTTCGAGGCATTGCTAAAATCCTATGAAAGACTTTTCAAGTCCCTGAAAAAACTTGTGCACATCAGCGACCGCAGCGAAGCGGAACTGAACGATTCAGCCAAGTTGCTCGACGAAAAAAACCAAATGCTGGAAGGCTTGTCGGGCAAGCTTTCCAAGTATTTGTCGCCGCAAATTTATGATTCCATTTTCAGTGGCGAACGCGATGTCATGCTTGAGACCAAGCGCAAGAAGCTGACCATCTTCTTTTCCGACATCAAAAACTTCACCGCGACGACCGACGATATGGAGCCCGAGGACATCACCTTCCTGGTCAACGATTACCTGACTGAGATGTCGAAAATCGCCCTCGAGTATGGCGCCACCATCGACAAGTTCATTGGCGACGCCATTTTGATCTTTTTTGGAGACCCCGCAACCAACGGGGTTCAGGAAGACGCTCTTGCTTGCGTAAGGATGGCCATTGCCATGCAGCGCCACATGGTCGGCCTGCGGGCAAAGTGGACGGAAATGGGGTATGCCCGTCCGTTCCAGGTTCGCGTCGGTATTAACACGGGCTACTGCAATGTCGGCAATTTTGGCAGCGAACAACGTATGGACTATACGATTATCGGCGGGGAAGTGAATTTGGCTGCCCGTCTGGAAGGTGTTGCCGACCCCGATGGCATCACCGTGTCATACGAGACTTACGCTCTGGTAAAAAATTTCGTCGATGCCGAGATGGGCGAACCGATCACAGTCAAGGGTATCCACCGCAAGATCAACCCATACAAGCTGATCGGTATTTTCAAGAACATCGATGAAGAAAATCGTTTTCTCAGGGCCGAGAACGACGGCATGACCCTGTTCCTCGATTTTGACAAACTCGATGAAATCACGCGACCCGAAGCGATCAATAAAATGAAATCAGCCATTGAGTGGCTGCGGGACTCACAGAAAAAATAAGCCCCGCCATGGGGTATTGTGATCCATTCCATTCTGAAAACGACTTCATTTCGCGGCGCTGGGACCGACCGGTCAGACCAGCAGCAAAGTCAGAATGCCGCTGACGACCAGCAGGATGCCGATGAATTCGGCGGGTGTCGTTTTTTCGCGGAAAAACAAAGCGGATGCCGCAAAGGTAAAAACAAGCTCGATCTGGCCAAGGGCGCGGACGAAAGCGGCGTTTTGCAAGGTCATGGCTGTGAACCAGCAGGCCGACCCGATCATGCTTGTTACGCCGACCCAAACCGTCCAGCGCCATTCCTGGAAAACACGCTTAATCTGGGTGCGGTCCTGCACCGCTAGATAAACCGTCATCACCAAGGTCTGGAATGCCAGCACGGACACCAGTGTGACGCCCGCACGGGCTGCAAAATCGCCGCTGTCCAGCGCCAGGGCGCCGCCGCGATAGCAGACCGCAGCAACGCCGAACAGCCCCCCGGAGGCAAGCCCGATCAGGGCCGGCTTTTCCGTCATCCCAAATAAAATACCCGAGATCGATCCGCTCTTTTTAACGGCCGAGATGACCATGACACCCACCAAACTTATAAAAATTCCGAGGCTCGCCATGGGGCCAGGGATTTCTCCTAACAGGACAAAGCCGACGAGAATGGTTTGAACCGTTTCGGTTTTCGAATACGTCGTACCGACGGCAAAATTTCGATAATCAAATGTCCGCAACAGCAGAAATGACGCCAGGATCTGAGCCAGCCCACCGATGGTTCCGTAAAGTGCGAACAGGCCATTTGGTCTTGGCAGGGGCTCGATTTGAAGTGAAGAAATCAGCCACAGGTATCCGATCGCAAAAGGCAAGCCGAGGGCGAAGCGGGCATAGGTTACGCCAAGGGTGTTCAGTCGGCCCGTCAGATGCTTTTGCAGAGCGGTGCGCAAATTCTGTGTGAAGGCGGCCAGGACGGTAATAGGTATCCACAGTTCCACCAGACGAGCCCCCTGAAAATCAATTTGCGGGCATTCCCCAGATGGCCCCCAAATTCCGTCCCGATGATAGCCGGGCCACCGATGCCGGGATAGCGGTGATCGACAATCGTCCCGCCAAAGTCGGCATTTCACATAAAGCCATTGCACCTGACAAGGTCGATGACAGTGAAGTGCGGATTTTTGGCTCAAACATTGTGCTGGCGAGCACAATAGAAAAACCCGTCGACTTTGGGGAGCCGACGGGTTTTTCGCTTTGGTATTAACGGTTATTTGTTCGTTGTTTCCTTTTTGGCGTCGATGATGTCTTTGAAGATGACTTAGAAGCTGTACGTCGCCGCGAGGATCAACCAAATGATGGTAATCCAGTGGTTTATGACAAAACCTGTTTCGGAAAGCATTGGACCCGTACCGCAAAAGTGGAGAGTTACCTTCTCACTTAACCCGCCATTCTTTCATACTTCACCGGGCTGATATTTCCCAGGTATGAATGACGATGGCGTGGATTATAAAATCCGTTGATGTCGCTGAACAAGTCGTTTTGGGCCTGCGCTCTGGTTTCATATTGGTTTCTCCAGATTAATTCAGTTTTCAGTGATTTGAAGAAGGTTTCAACGGCAGCGTTGTCATAGCAGTTTCCCTTACCAGACATTGAGACGAGAAACCCGTGGACTTCAAGGATTTTACGGTAGTCATTGGAGCAATATTGGGAACCACGGTCCGAGTGGTGAATAACTCCAGGCGGTGGTTGTCTGAATGCGATGGCCCTATTCAAGGCTTCAATAGGCAAGTCCCGTTTAAGCCTGTCGCTGACGGCCCAGCCGATGACGCGGCGCGAGAACAGATCAATAATGACGGCCAGATACAGCCAGCCCTCTGCCGTCCACAGATAACTGATATCCCCCGCCCATTTCTGGTTTGGAGCCGTGGCCTGAAAATCCCCATCCAGCAGGTTGGGGGCGACATTATGACTGTGATTGCTATCAGTGGTGCGTTTGAATTTACGGATTCTGACAACATGGATGTTGTTGTCTTGCATCAATCTTCCGACCCGGCGTTCACCAATGACGAGGCCCTGATCTTAGAGTTCTTCGGTCATTCGCTTGCGGTCATAGGCACAGCGATTGCGGACGTGCACGGCGCGAATGTGGGCCAGAAACACCATGTCATCCCGCTGGCGCTGGCTGGCCGGACGAGACACCTGACCTGCCCCCGAAAAAGTGATCCAGGCTGATTGAGAGATTCTGGTTTATTCTGGCTCTTGATATAGGAGGAAAGAATGGGCCTAAGAAGACGTTATACTGCTGAACAAATCATCGGTTTTCTG
>FLOH01000438.1_pt1 | contig 91978 bp, 91 predicted proteins | sample 756751 | NCBI WGS metagenome assembly FLOH01 (sample SAMEA4026879, study PRJEB14308) | marine metagenome | biome: coastal water; material: water | depth 74 m
GCTATTTACTTATCGCCCGAAGGGAAGTTTAAAAAGAGGGCTACTGCTTCGTTAAAAGCACTTGAAGCTACTAGTAGCTCCTGCGCACTTCCGCCTAACATTAGCCCTCTTTTTAAGCTTCTGAAATTTGGGTTATTTATGGCTAAGGACTTATAGATTTGAGGAGAAGTATGAACCTATAAAGATAGCACTAACTCCAAGGATGATATTTACAGGCACCATATATTTTCCTATCAGTTCCAAAGAAAATTTAGCACCGACCATGTCACCTTTATCTATAAGTTTTTCGGCTCTGTTTCTTCTTAATATCATAATAAAAAGGTTGATAGCCATGACGCTCCAGATACCCTCTTTTGCATAAGCCAACATTGCATATTCACTTTGTGAAAGACTATAAGCTTTTGTCATAATAATTGCAGTTACAAGTAAAATGATTACAAAAGGGATAACCAAAAAGAAAAGTCTCTTAAGTGCATGAGCAACTCTTTGCAACCTTTTTTGAGGGGATTCTACTTCCATAAATGAAGCATGTGCGGCAAATTTCATAGCAATCATACCACCGACCCAGACAACTGCGCTGATGACATGCAAAAAGACTATGATAGTCTTATATTCAGTGAAAAATTCGCTCATCAGCCAAGTACCTCAGTTATATATTTTAACGCTTCTTCTTTAGCTTCGGAGAGTTTTGTAACATCTTTTCCACCTGCTTGTGCGAAGTCTGGACGACCGCCGCCGCCACCGCCTAAAATCGGAGCAATATTTTTAATCCAGTCTCCGGCTTTTGCTTTTGCATTTTTTACACCTGCAGCTATAAGGACTTTATCGCCTTTTACCTGAAAAAGCATGACACAAAGAGCATCGTTTTCATTTTTCAACTCATCAATTTTTTCTTTGATGTCACCTGAAACCAGTTCTTCGATTACAACAGGAACACCGTTGATATTGTCCGCTTTTATTTCAACTTTTGCAGAGTTTTGAGCATCTGTAAGTTCAGATTTCAACTCTTTAATAGTTGATTTAAGTCTCGAGATTCCGGCAATTACATCTAAGTTTTTAACCTCTTTCTCTACCTCTTTTATCAGCGTTCTCTGTCCACAAAAGTGCTCATACGCAGCATGCCCGCAAACAGCTTCTATACGGCGGACTCCGGCACTCACACCGCTCTCTTTTGTGATGATAAACGAACCGATATTTGCAGTGTTGTTTACATGTACGCCGCCGCAGAATTCTATGGAAGAATCAGCAAATCTGACAACCCTTACTTCATCGCCGTACTTCTCGCCAAACTGAGCTTTTGCACCGGATTTTTTCGCGTCTTCTATGCTCATCACCTCAGTTTTTTGAGGAATAGCTCTTAAAATTTCATAGTTCACTTTTTGCTCAATCTCTGTAAGTTCAGACGGTTCAACACCTTTAGGGTGTGAAAAGTCAAATCTTAAACGATTTGCTTCAACCAATGAACCGGCTTGAGAGATATGGTCACCCAAAACGTCAAATAATACTGCATGTAAAAGGTGGGTAGCCGAGTGGTGTTTTGTAATCTCATTTCTTGAAATATCTACAATCGCCTCAACAACATCCCCAACCTTTATCTCTTTTGTTACAACAAGTTGTGACATATTTAAGCCAAAGAATTTTTTAGTGTCAGTAACTTTTGCTAAAAATTCCAGCTCACCTGTGTCTCCGGTTTGTCCGCCGCTCTCAGCATAAAAAGGTGTAATATCCAAAAGAACCCACCCTTTTTTACCTTCAGCGAGCTTTTCAACATTCTGATAAGACTCATCCAAAAGTGCAAGAACTTCAACAGAATGCTCCGTATGCTCATAACCGATGAAACTGTTTTCGCCAAACCTCTCCAACAATTGCTTAAAGTCTCCATGAACTGCATCGTCTCCGCTTCCTTTCCAGGCAGCTTTTGCACGTGTTCTTTGTTCTAGCATCAACTCTTCAAATTTCTCACTATCAAGAGCTAAATGCTTCTCTTTAAGCATATCTTCGGTCAAGTCAAGTGGGAAACCAAAAGTATCATAAAGTTTAAAAGCAACTTCTCCTGAAAAAATATACCCCAGGGCACCTTCTCTGGCTTCGCCATTCACCTTGTCTTTTGAATTTTCAAGTTCAGCATTAAAAAGCTCGATTCCAGACTCGATAGTCTTAAAAAACCTTGCCTCTTCGAGCTCAATCTGTTCTTTTACTATCTCAGCTTTTTGCGCCAAATAGTCATACTCTTTGCTCATGATAGCCACAACATCATCTACAAGTTTATGCATGAAAGGCTCACGAAATCCAAGCAGGTAACCATGACGGACAGCACGGCGAAGAATTCTGCGAAGAACATAACCACGTCCCTCATTTGAGAAGTTTGTACCTTGCGCTAAGAGGAAAAGTGCTGTACGAATATGGTCAGCTATAACGCGAAATGAAGCACCCTCAGCATAAACATATTTAATACCGATAAGCTTTTCTACATGTCTGATGATTGGCATAAAAAGGGATGAATCATAATTGCTTGTCACACCTTCACTAATCGCCACAACACGTTCTAAGCCCATGCCCGTGTCAATCGAAGGTTTTGGAAGTTCTGTCATGGTTCCATCAGCGCTTCTTTCATACTGCATAAATACAAGGTTCCAAATCTCTAAAAATCTGTCACCCTCTCCGCCCATATGATCCTCAGGGCCGCTAAAAGCCTCTGCACCCTGATCAAAAAAGATTTCACTACATGGTCCGCATGGTCCGGTATCGCCCATTTGCCAGAAGTTGTCAGCATCACCGAGTCTCATAATTCTTTCTTTACTTACATGCTTTTGCCAAAGAAGTTCAGCCTCATCATCGCTCTCATGCACTGTAACCCAAAGCTTTTCAACAGGAAATTTCAAAACTTCAGTGATAAATTCCCAAGCATAATCAATAGCTTCTTCTTTAAAATAATTTCCAAAGCTAAAGTTTCCAAGCATCTCAAAAAAGGTGTGGTGTCTAGCAGTATGACCTACATTTTCCAAGTCGTTATGCTTGCCGCCTGCCCTGATGCAAGTCTGACATGAAGTTGCTCTAGGATTCTCCGGGGCTGGAATCTCTCCTGTAAAGATAGACTTAAAAGGCACCATTCCGGCATTGTTAAAAAGAAGTGTTGCATCATCTGGCACTAAAGGCGTACTAGCAACTCTGTCATGTTGTTTTGATTCAAAAAATCTTAAATATTCTTCTCTAATATCCATAGTTATTTCTCTCATATAAAATTGCGCGATTATATCTAAAAGTAGCTCTAAACTTATTTAATGGGTATTATAGATTTAAATTTTTAGTTTATAGTGCCTATCTGCATTTCATCCATAATATTGGCATTTTTATAATATTTTAAAAAAATATCAGCGGCTATTCCGTTTCCGCATGTCAGCAGTTCTTTATTTTCATTTAAAATTGGCGTTGTCCCCAAGCCGCAACTTGGGCTTTTTGACTTTAAAACTATTTTGTCTACATGTGAAAACTGCTTTATAAATGCATTTATCTCATCTTCAAGCTTTTGTGTCACATCTTCGTTTGTTTCGTCAGTTATGATTCTATTTTTGCCATTCATCTGTACTACATTTATTCTTTGACGAGGAGTTCCAAAAAGTGGTGCCTCTGGACAAAATGGAATAATTTCATACTCTTTAAAAGCTTCTATAACTTCATTTACTTTTTTCGTTTTGCCATCATAACGGCAATATTCACCAAGTATACAAGCAGAGATGATGACCTTTTTACTAGACATTCTAACAAATCACGACACTTTTTATTTCAGTCATCTCTTCGATGGCAAATCTAGGACCTTCTCTTCCTACACCGCTGAGTTTTACCCCGCCATACGGCTGAATATCAAAACGAAGAGTCGGCATGTCGTTGATTACTATGCCTCCTGCATCAAGCTCATCAATTGCACGCTGAGCTAGCTTTAAATCATTTGTAAAAACTGAAAATTGAAGCCCATATGGAGAATTGTTCATTTTTGGAAATGCTTCATCAAAGCCGTCAACTTTTACAAGCGAGACTATTGGAGCAAAAACCTCCTCACAGACTATCGCCATGTCATCCGTCACATTTGCCATCACGCATGGATGAAACATTCTACCCTCGCGGTGCGGAGGAAGAAGTGGCGTTGCCCCCTCTTCTATGGCACTCTCAACCCAGCCCATAGCACGAATCGCCGCTTCATCATCAATGAGCGGACCCATAAAAGTATCATCATCATAAGGGGAACCGACAATCAGCTTTTTAGTTTCTTCAGCCATTTTTTGTGCAAATTCATCATAAATCTCACTATCAACATAGATACGCTGAAGCGAGATACATACTTGACCTGAGTTCACAAAAGCACCTAAAGCACATCTGTTGGCAGCTAAATCCAAGTCTGCACTTTTATCTATAAAAGTAGCCGCATTTCCGCCAAGTTCTAAACTCACTTTTTTTATACCGGCATTTTTAGTGATGATATTTCCAACAGGCACACTCCCTGTAAAACTGATTACTCTAGGAATATCACTTGTTATGAGAGCATTACCGACCTCAGCATCCCCATAAACTACACTCAAAGCATCTTTGATAGCATAAGAACTCTCAATAAAAAGCTTTGCAAATTTATACGCAGTCAGAGGAGCTTCCGGAGTAGGTTTTAACACCACGGCATTTCCTGCCACAAGTGCAGGCGCCAGCTTATGCGCTATAAGATTTAAAGGAAAGTTAAAAGGGGTGATTGCTACGACAACGCCAGCCGGCACACGGGAAAAATAAGCAATACTCTTTTTACCACTAGACATGGCATCCGTATTTATGGTCTCTCCATGCATAGTTCTCATAGTCTCTGCGGATAAGATTACGGTTTCTATACATCTCTCAACTTCGATTCTTGCAAATGTTATAGGTTTTCCGACTTCATCAGTAATAGTTTTTGCAATATCCTCTTTGTTTTCTTTTAGCTTTTTTGCCACATCCAAAAGCCAGTTACATCTTTGTGCTAGTGTTGAAGATTTAGCATTTTTTAAAGCCCCCTGCGCAATTTTCAGTGCTTTTTTTGCATCATCTGCGTTACATGTAGGAGCCTGAGAAACAACTTCACCGTTAAATGGGCTTTTTCTCTCACTAAAATTTTCTTTTACTGCCTCTGTAGAGCCAAAAAATATCTTCGCCTGCATTAAAATTCTCCAAAAATAAATTTCATAAATTATAGCATTTTAAAATTACTTTATTTTTTAATTAAAATCTTTATGTTATTATATTACAAAGTGAAAAGGAGGATGTTATGAATGTAACCAGTTATATATTTCAGTCGCCTTATCCTAGCCCTGTTCAAGTGGGAAGAGCTGATACGAGTAGTACGCAAGGACAAAGTACTCAGAAAGATTCCAGTGCTGAAATAATAGCAGTCACAAATGACTCATCAAAAAGTGCAGAAAGTTTTCAGGCTACACAGACTCAAGAGGTAAAACCTGCGGTAGAAGCAGGTACGTTAGATACTTACGCTTAAAGCCAAGTTCTTTAAGTGCTTTTAGAGTGTTATATTTTCTAGATGCCATGTCTGCTTTGGCGTTACAACTACAGCGTCGTACATGTAGTCCACGTTTAAGCCATTTTTTTTGAGATAAACATCACCTGTTTTTATGAGGCGAGAGAGCTTTTTTGGTGTTATATTTTGAATTGCAGACTCATAATCAAGTCCGCTTTTTACTTCGATAAAATGAAGAACTTCATCTTTTAGCGCTATGATATCTATCTCTCCAAAACGACTGTAAAAATTCCGCTCAATGACGCTAAAACCATTTTCATAAAGAAATCCGCAGGCTTTATCTTCTGCTAGATTTCCTTTGGCTCTGCTCATGCTAGCAGTTTATCACTTCTACTTTTATGGATTTAAAAGCAGCTGTTAAAATCAGCTCATCACTTCTGTCTCCAAAGAGGTTGTTTATTTTGGACTTAGCATGGTGGAAAGTCGAAAAAAGCGTTTTTGGCTGTACTTTGTCTGTAAACTTGATAGTCAGAGGATTCGTTTGCCCAAACTCAGTTTTTAAGATTACTTGCTCGCTCGTAAAATCTGTTGCATCCCCTTCATACACAAGCAAAACATCTTCATCATAACGCTTATTCAATTTTTCACTTCGGGAAGTCTGCGCTGAATTATTGTAATGAGAAATTGTTCTGCCGGTAGTTAGATGATAACCCGTTAATTTTTTATCAATTATCTCTTCTATCATACCGCGTAGCTTGTACTGATGGTAGTGAAATTCTCCAAGCCCGTCATCTGTTCTAAAGTCCAACTGGTGAAGAATAGGAGTGTCTTCCGTGTGAACTGGCCACTGTAAACCGCGCTTTCTATGTCTTTCAAGTCTTACATATGAAGCTCCGCTAAAACGACGGTAAGCCACTTCCCTTACCTCATCCCAAACATCATTTGAGTTTTTATAGTTTGAGGTCCCGCCCATTTTATTGTCTAAGATTTGAAGCACTTCCCAGTCATCCGGCAAGTCCGATTTTACAAGCGGCTGTGAGAGATGCAAACGGCGCATAGCATTTACATAAACACCTGTTTTTTCATAAGCAGATTTGACACCCACTACAATATCTGCACGATTTGCTACATCTGTCATAAACAGTTCTTGTACAAAAATAAGTTCTAATTTCTCAAATGCTCTGTCTATTTTGTTGAGATTTGGATGGATGTGAGTAATATCTTCACCAATATTAATCACAGCTTTTATCTCATCTTCAAGCATGGCATCTACGAGTTGTGGGGTCATCAACCCTACCTCTTTTGGCTCTTGATAATCAGGAGCAAAATAAGGAAGCATCCCCATGTCGCAAGTTCCCTGAACATTATTTTGTCCACGAAGAGGCATCAATCCTGCTCCCGGTTTGCCGATATTTCCTGTCATAAGAGCCAAGTGGGTTATCGCCATTACCGCATATGAGCCATCTATATGCTCAGTAATTCCAAGTCCCCAAAATATCATCGACTTTTTAAGCGCATATTCGCGAGCAACTTTTCTTATCATTTTAGACAAGTATTCATAACCTTCTATGGTTTCAAAATAGTCCGGATTTGCATAAGGGTCATTTACAATGCTCTCTTTAAACTCAGCAAAACCCTTAGTTCTATCGGCGATAAAACTCTCATCATAAAGTTCTTCATCAATAATGACATAGGCGAGCATATTTAAAACCAGCAAATTTGCTTCATGAGGCATAATAGCCTTGTACTTTGCAAATCTATGAAGTTGAATTTCGCGAACATCAAAAACAGCTAAATTATTGTGCTCACGTGCCACATCAAGGATTCTATTTGAAATAATAGGATGCGCTTCAGTTGTGTTTGAGCCTATAACTATCATAAATTCACAGTTATATATGTCATTGTAAGGGTTAGTTGCAGCGCCTTCACCGATTGTCATTCTCATTCCCTTAAGAGATGGAGAGTGACAAACTCTGGCGCAGTTATCTACATGTGGAGAGTTTAAAGTGTGTCTGGTGAATTTTTGAAAAAGATATGAACTCTCGCAAGACGTTCTAGCTCCACCAAGTGAACAGACACTTTTTCTGCCATATTTTGCTTGAATATCTTTTAGTTTCATAGCTCCTGCGGTTGTTGCAGAATCCAGTGTAGTTTCATACCAGGTTTCATCTAAATCCACTAAAGTGGAAGCAATGATTTCTTTTATTTGGGGATTTTTTTCTAAAAAACTTTTTCTGATTCTTGGGATTCTCAATCTATCCTCTGAATCAACAAAGTCAAAACCGTACTTCCCCTTGATACAAAGCTTTCCTTGAGAAACAACTCCATCCGGATGAGCGAATATACTCTCAATCTTGTTTGTTTCTATATTTACATTGGCTGCAATATCACAACCCGTTCCACAGTAAGTACAAACGCTATCTATAATCTTAATATTTTCCATTAGAAGAACTTCCCAAATTTAATTAATGGAGTTTACAATCTTATCTCTTAAAAATTGCGGAAGTAAGTTTAAAAATGAAATGATTAAATAAAACCTAAGTGGAAAAGCATAAAATCGCTTTTCTTTCTCGATTGCCTTATAAATCTTTTTTGCTCCGTTTTTTGTGCTTAAAAGAAAAGGCATGTGAAAACTGTTTTTATCTGTAAGTTCACTTTTTATAAATCCAGGCAGTATATTTATAACTTTTATCCCATCTTTTTTATATTTGTATCTAATCCCCTCAGCGTAAGCATTTAAAGCTCTTTTTGATGAACTGTATGCTTTGGAACTTGGCATGGAGATAAGTGAAGCGAGTGAGGATATGAAAACTATTTTTCCACTTTTTTGGGCTTTAAAATGAGGAAGAAGTATTTCTAAAATTGCATGATTTGCGAGCAAGTTCACATCATAAAGATTTTTAAAATCTTTAAAAGGAGTTATTTCCCCAGAGTGACCAATGGAGATACCGGCATTGAGTATCACCATGTCAACTGCGCCAATACGTTTTATTTTTTCTTGAAGGGTATCAAATTGTGTAACATCAACGACAACTATTTCAACACTCTTTACATGTGGGAGTAACTCATCTGCAAGATTCTTCAGACGCGTTTCTCTACGAGCCAGCAAAATAAGTTCATTATCGGTTTTGGCGTAAGCTCGTGCCAACTCCTCGCCTATTCCACTGCTAGCACCAGTTATTAATATTCTCACCCGTTATACTTACACTATCCTAATCATGACAGGAGTAGAGTTCACAAAATCAAGTGCGGCGATCTCTTTCATCATATTTTGAATATCTCTTTCATAAGATTCATGCGTGGATACAAGTAAATTTGCCGAACCTTTGTGAGCCGGTCGTTGCAGCATAGTTTCAACTGAGATGTTATTATCTTCAAAAATTTTAGTAATTTTAGCTAAAACTCCTGTACGGTCAGATACATTGATACGAAGATAATATTTTGATTCTATATCTCCGGTTGCTTTTAATGTCAGCTTTTTGCCTGCCATCGCTTTATCAAATCCAAGCATAGGAGTACTTTTGCCGCTTCTTGCAATATCTATGATATTTGCCACCACTGCACTTGCAGTTGCATTTCCACCCGCACCTGGTCCGTAATAAAGTGTTTCACCAACTTTATCACCAACAACACTGATTCCGTTCATGACACCGTCTATTTTTGCTATCATCTCATCTTTGGAGATTAAACAAGGATGAACACGAAGTTCTACCTCATTTTTATCTTTTTTGGCGATTCCTAAAAGCTTAATTGCATAGCCGAACTCTTTTGCAAAAGTTATATCATCTTGAGAAATATTTTGTATCCCTTCAATCAAAATGTCTTCAGGCTTTGCATCTATTCCATAAGCGATACTGGCCAAAATAAGAAGCTTATGAGCAGCATCATATCCGCCAACATCAAAGGTTGGGTCAGCTTCTGCATAACCTAGCTCCTGAGCCTCTTTAAGGATTGCATCGTAAGCTACACCCTCATTTGTCATTTTAGTCAGCATGTAATTACATGTGCCGTTCATGATTCCCATGATTGACTCAATATGATTCGCTGAAAGTCCATCACGAAGAGCATTTATGATTGGGATACCGCCGGCAACACTTGCTTCATATTCAAATGCGATATCTTTTGCCAATTCTGCAAGCTCGTAACGATGATAAGCTAAAAGTGCTTTATTCGCAGTTACTACCGCTTTACCATTTTTGAGTGCTTTTTTTACAACTTCAAAGGCATCTTCAACTCCGCCCATAAGTTCTACAACTATATCTATCTCCGGATCATCCAAAACATCATCGATATTATTTGACAAAGCAATATCTAAACCTCTGTCTTTGTTTAAATTTTTTACAACACCAAGCTTTACTACTATATCAATTCCGGCACGAGCAGAAATCACATCAGCATTGTCTTTTAAGATTTGAGCTACGCTTGTTCCTACTGTTCCAACGCCTATAATTCCTACTTTTATCATTAATATTTCCTTTAATTTATTGCATAAATTTAAGGGAACCTTTCCCTATTTCATTTATCACAGAAAAGGAAGTAATTCCTTTTCTTACGCTAACGCTCGGTTTTCTTCGGCAGAAAGCCCATAGCACTAGTGCTATTTTTTTTCTTCAAATTGTTTTAAAAATTCTTTGATGTTTCTAGCTGCCTGACGGATGCGGTTATCATTTTCAATTAAAGCGATACGAACATAACCCTCTCCGTACTCACCAAAACCTATTCCTGGTGCTACTGCAACCTGTGCTTCTTTTAAAAGTCTTTTTGAAAACTCTAATGAACCTAGATGTATTGCACAATCAGGTATTTTTGCCCAAACAAACATAGTTGCCTGATTTTTTCTTATGTGCCAGCCAGCACGCTCAAACGCGTCAAGCAATATGTCTTGACGATGGTCATACTTGTCTACAATATCTTTTACACACTGCTGATCACCGTTAAGCGCAACTGTAGCTGCAACTTGGATTGGGGTAAACATCCCGTAATCTAACCATGATTTAATTTTTTGAAGAGCACCTATGAGTTTTTTATTTCCAACAAAAAAACCAACTCTCCAGCCTGCCATATTGTAGCTCTTACTAAGTGTAAATGATTCAACAGCAACATCTTTAGCTCCTTCTACACTCATGATTGAAGGCGTTACATAACCGCCAAAAGATATATCTCCATAAGCTATATCAGAGATAACATAAAATCTCTCTTTCTTAGCCATAGCTACAAGTTTCACATAAAAGTCCTGTGTAACTGTAGCAGTGCTTGGATTATGAGGAAAGTTCACTAAAACATATTTTGGTCTAGGACTTGTTTCTTTAAAAACTCTTTCTAAATTTTCAAAAAATTTAGGTTCATCAACCTTATAATCTTCATCAAATTCTAAGCCAAACTTCACAACATTTCCACCCGCTAAGATAAATGCATAGGAGTGAATAGGATAAGTAGGGTCTGGGACAACAGTTGTGTCTCCAGGATTTGTAATAGCATACGCTAAGTGTGCGTAACCTTCTTTAGAACCCATAGTGGCTACACATTCGGTCATTGGGTCCAAGTCAACCCCATAACGATGCTTGTACCAGCCAGCTATTGCAGCAAGAAGTTTTGGAATCCCTTTGGAAGTTGAATAACCATGCGTTTTTGTTTTTTGCGCCGATTCTACCAACTTTTCACGTATGTGTTCAGGAGTATCTCCATCAGGGTTACCCATAGAAAAGTCGATTACGTCAGCGCCAGCTCTTCTTTCAGCCATTTTTAGCTCATTAACTTCCGCAAATACATACTTTGGAAGTCTTTTTATTCTATCAAATTCGATTTCATCAAACATTTTGTTTCCTGATTTTTTAAGGGTATAAGATTGGTGACATTTTAGCAAAAAATTATTGAGAATGAAATAATTGTTACTACTATCTTGAACCTATTGGATTTAGAGTCAAAGTATCTTTAATATTTTTAAGTGTATATAAATCTGAGATTTTCATATATTTCGCATTTGCCGGAATATTAACAGTTGTTTTAAACGTTTTTTGATCACTTTTAAAAACTTCTAAGAGGTGCAGAGAACTATCAAAATAAGAGATATAGGGATACCAGTCATTTCTTGCGGAGGATGATATCTTTAGTTGATTTACTTTAGAAACATCAAGCCAGTGCGCGTAAAGTGACCTTTTTAGCTGCACTTCTTCTAAAGCCTGAAGGATTTTAATATTGAGATATCCATTACTCATATCTATGCTGTAAGACCAGTCAGTAGATGAGTTTCTCTGCACATCTACAATATTACATCCACTCTTTTTAAGTTCTCTTTGTAAAATAAGCGGATCAGTCGCATATTCTGAATTAAGCGTGATTTTCCAGCTAAACTCAGAACTATTTAAATTCGACTCTTTTGTAACATATTGATAATAACCTATATTTCTAAGCGTATCACCCATTATTTTTACAAAGAATAGAGGTGAGCCGCTTGTTTTAAAACTGAGCTTTAGCTCACTGGGTTTTTTGAAAAAAAGGTTTAATAAACCATTTTCTTTTAGTATTGCTATTACTTTTACCGAATCTACTCTATTGCCTATAATATAATCTGATTTTGGAGAAAGAATAATATTTATATATGCTTCATTCTTATCATAGACACTTTTATCTATCAGCTTTTTAATCTTCTGAGTCAAAATATCGTCTTCTGCTATTGTGCTCGAAAAAGCGAAGGAAATAATCAAGAAGAGGCTGAAGAAAATTTTTACCATTTATGATCTTTTTTTAAAATATTGAATTCTGTATTGCTAACTTCTGTTAGATTATTATCTTTATACAAAAGTTTAAGATTTTTTCTCGAGTTGTATTGTAAAATCTTTCCATTAATCTCAAAGTTCACATTTCCATGTCCAAGGTATAAAAGCCAGTCTTTTCCTGTGTCTAAAGAGAATTCATTTGAAAAAAGTTTCTGATATGCTTTATTTTCTTTTAAATCTATATAGCCCATCCAAAGTTTTGCATTGGGTATAACTTTAAAAGTAGTTACAGCCTCCGGAGATTTTGGCTCTACCTGTTTCTCAGCAATTAACTCATCTTTAATGGCTACATGTTCATCTTCGATTAAATTGTTTTCATCTGATGTTGAGCTATTTTCATCCATTGCAGAACTGTTTGTTTCTACGCCTGATACAGCTTCCGGCAAGAGGTTATTTTTTATATGTTCTATTGCATCATTATTAATCTCTTGAACTTTTCCCTCTTCAGTAGAAAAAGTTTTATTGAAAATAAAAAAAGCCGTAATCACCAAAACGAGTAAAGCCATTATGATATAGGGTGTATTTTTTGCTTTAGATTTTGTTTCTATAAATACGCTGCTATTTTGCTGATTTTTAGATGTGATATTTAAAAAATAATCTAAACCTCTTATTTTGAGATCATTCAGGTTTACAGCGTAGTCTCTCTCGAGTATAGAAATAAAACCTAAAAATTGGACTTTATTCATACCTTCAAAACTATCGTGCAGAATGGCTTGTACATGTTCTCTTGTTATGTGCGTTTTTTCATGTATTGCTTGAGCACCAACTTCTTTTAACTTGTCAAATCCATCACTCATATTCTCATCCTATCAATTAAAATAGCTCCGGCCACACTTACATTTAACGAGTCAAATTCGTGCAGCATTTTTATACCGACAACTTTGTCAAGTTTTGAGCGCACACGGGCAGTCAGGCCTTCCCCTTCGCTGCTCAATACTAACACTCGTTTTTGTTCTACTTTAACATCTCGTATATCCTCTCCGCCCATGTCGGCACCGTAGAGTGTAAAACCGGATGTTTTAAAATCATTTAAAACATCAAGTATATTGTGTTCCAAGGCTAAGGGCATATCAAATAATGCTCCGGTGCTCGTTCTGAGAACCGGTTCTATCGCTAAATTTTTTATTCCACTTACTATAATTCCATCAACGCCTAAAGCATAAGCGCTTCTAACAATCGCACCGATGTTTCCAACATCAGTTAAATTTGCCAGAACTAAGATAAAGTCTTTATTTAAAAAAGATTTATAAGGATGAAGTTCATAGTCATCAACTTCTGCCAAGAACCCTTGATGATTTGCATTTTTGCACATTTTCTGTGCAGCCTCAGGCGGAATCCGCTTTACCTCAAAACCCATTTTCATCAAACGGGAATACTCTTTTTTTTCAAGCTCTTTGGCAAGATAGAGAGTTTTTATTTTATTTGGATAATTTTCTATTACATAATTTACTGGTTGTTTTGCATATATTAACATGGCGGTATTTTAGCTAAAAAAAGTGATTAAAGAGGTATGTTGGATAAAAAAAGGCTTTTTTTTTAAAAATTATAGTTCTAAAAGTCTTTGATAGCAAGCTTTAATATTTTCACCTGTAATTTTACTAATAAGCTTAGCTTGAGTCTTTTTTGGCAAATCTAGTTCCAATATATCATTTTGACTTATTGCACTGCTTGCATGGAGTTTACTCGCTTGGATTACAACAACCCATTCACCTTTAAAATTTCCATTTAATGTTTTTAAAATCTCGTTAGCAGTGCCATGAAAATAATTCTGAAACTTTTTAGTAAGTTCTTTTGCCAGAAAAATATTTCTTGTTGATTCTTCCTTGTCTATCTCTAAAAGCAACTTTTCTAGTCTGTGAGGTGATTCATAAAGTACAGTCGTATATCCATTGTGAAGTGCTTCTTGCAAACCAGCACTTCTACTGCTTCCCTTATGATCCAAAAAACCTAAAAACAGCATTTGTGTTTCTACAAAACCACTCGCAACAAAAGCAGTCAAAACAGCATTTGCTCCAGGAAGCACATCGTAGTCCACATTATTATCGATGCAGTATCTCACCAAACCTTGACCGGGATCGCTCACACCGGGCATACCTGCATCACTTGCGTAAACAACATTTTGCTCAAAAAAAGATGGCTCTAATTTTTCAACAAAATCTTTTTCATTATGTGAGTGAAGTGATATAAAATTCTGATTTTCTTTAAAGAAGGTATTGTATCGCTCTTTTAGAATGTGGATAAGTTTTTTTGTAACGCGGGTATCTTCACAAAGCAGTACATCAGCCCCACTTAGAGCTTCGATAGCTCTAAGCGACATGTCGCCAATATTTCCAATCGGAGTTGGAACTAATAGCAACAAAGCACTATATCTCAGATAACCTGAACAAGTCCAGATTATCTTCAGTCACTAAAGCTTCGCCTTTGGCGAAAATCAACATAGTTGATTCGCCTTAGTTCATATTGTAACGTTTTTTGAACTTGTCGATACGACCAGCTGTATCAACATTTCTCTCAGAACCGGTAAAAAACGGGTGACATTCATTACAAATATCTATGCTCATTGAGTCTTTTTGACTTTTAGTTTCAAATGTGTTTCCACATGCGCATGTAACTGTACAAGTTACGAAATTAGGGTGAATATCTTTTTTCATTATTTTGCCTTTTGACACTCGTCGAAGTACGAATATCTATATATTTTTTAAATCCGTATGGGTGCGGATTTTAGAACTCGAATTATAGCTAAATTTATCTAAATGACAAGACTTACAGTAAAATCTTACTAGCTACAGCCATGACGGCACTCTCCGAACGTAGCACCATCGGTGTGTCCAGTCTAAAAATATCCTGACTTTTTAAAAGTTCTCTTTCATTTTTAGAAAAACCTCCCTCGCAGCCGATAAGAACTGTTTCAAAATCACCGCCATCTTCTAAAACAGTATCGCAAAAATCAAAAACTTTTGTTTTTGGAAATTCTTTTATAAATTCATCGATATTTTTATACGTATCAAACTCCATGGTCGAAGTTCTTCCACACTGTTCCATTGAAGCATCTAAAATTCTCTCAAATCTGTTAAAGTCCAGTTTAAAATTTTTTTGACTTCTATCACAATAAATAAAAGAGATTTTACTCACTCCGATTTCATTCAAGGATGGCAACACTTTTTCTATGGATTTTACATCAATTACGCACCAGCCGATGTGCAAATTTTTAGAGCTTTTAACTTCCAATAGCGTTGAAGAAATAAGTCTTACCTCTAAGCTTCTGCCATCAACATCAGTTATTTCATATTTATGCAGTGTTTTTATATCTTCTTTTGAGCGAAAATACAGTTCATCACCTACTTTATGGCGGCGAACTTTAACTATATATTTATGTAAATCACCTTTGATGGTAAAAGTTGCTTTGTGAGCTTCTTCATGCAGTATATATATCAAATAAACATCCAAATTGAGATGAGAAGAGTTATTGTAAATTCAATTAACAATATTTTTTTTGCATACGATTTATAAGCTATGAATTTATCCATATTTTTTACAGATTTAAACTCTTTTGCTCTTTTAACTTCCAATATGATAAACAAAAGACTCGCAGCTATCATGGCAATATTTTCTAGCGTAAAATCAAGATGTTTAGAAGCCATCATTACTACGCCTGTGAATATAACTCCGCTTAAACCTACAAAGTCTAAAGGCACATAAAATATACCTCTTTTTCTTCTATAAATTTTCAAATCATAAGAAACTAAAATAACTACATAATTGACTAAAATCATAGCCAACATCCAAAATACAAAAGTGCCGTGAGTTACAATACCCATATTATACATTTCATTCATAAGCATAATTCTACTATAATAAAATAATTATAAAATTAGAGGCGAAAAAATGGCTGTAACAGTGGAAGAAGCTTTAGACCTTATATATAAGAATGTAACAAATAAATTTGTAAAGATACTACCAATTGAGCAGGCTTTAGGTTCAATTATAGCCCAAGACATAAAAGCTACACATAACCTACCTCCCTATGATAATTCTGCGATGGATGGCTACGCTGTAAAAATATCAGACGGCGGAACATGTGTGTCGGTTAATCATACAATTTTTGCAGGAGACAATTCGGATGAAGAGTTGGTATCAACAAATGCAATAAAAATCATGACAGGCGCAAAAATCCCGCTCGGCACTCAGTGCATAGTTCCAATAGAAGAAACAAAAGAGTGTAACGGTGGCGTAACACTTCCGGGTAATCTAGTCATGTCTAAACATATCCGTTTTTGTGGTGAAGATATTAAAAGCGGTGATACACTTTTAAAAATCGGCGACAGACTGAGTGCTCACCAAATCACTCTTTTAGCTTCTCAGGGTATCAGCCATATAAAGGTCTACAAAAAGCCGAGAGTAGCCATTTTTGCCTCTGGAAATGAACTGAAAATGCATTTTGAAAATGTTGAATCTTTTCAACTTTACAACACAAATACGCCTACTTTTTTTGCAAGAGCCGAAGAACTTGGGTGTGAAGTTGATTTCGTTGGTACTGCTTCAGATACACTTGAAGATATAAAGCTGCATATACAAAGTGCCTTAGATTCTAATCTTATCATAACTTCCGGCGGGGTAAGTGTTGGCGATGCTGATTTTACAAAAGAGGCATTCGAAGCTTTTGAGTATGTAAATATTTTCAATAAAGTGGAAATAAAGCCGGGAAAACCTACAAATTTTGGCAGAATTGGAAATACTTTCATCTTAAACCTTCCAGGAAATCCACTGGCTGCCGCACTCAATTTTGAACTTTTTGCTCAGTCAATCATCTTGGCACTCAGTGGAGACAATAGCAAATATTTAAATTCAATAAATTCAAAAATGAAAGCAGATTATAAATTAAGAGCTGGAAAAAAGACTTTAGTTCCAGGAAATTACGATGGAGAATTTTTTCTAGCCTGCGATAAGTTTGCTCCGGGAATGGTTTCACCCTTAGCAACTTCAAACTCTTATATTATAATCGATGAAGCATGTTCAGGCTTAACAAGTGGAGATTACGTAAAAGTAATCCCGACCAGATTTTCTTTTACCTCTAAAGAGAAGGTTGATTTAGTTTCTAAATCCTAAATTTTTTTAGGATTTAGAAACTTCTCACCTTTTTTTATCTTTTCCCAAAGCTCATTGTCAGCCCAGTCATTTTTAACTTCATCAGAAAAAAGAATTTTATCCAAATCTATCTCACCCATATTTTTTGAATAAGCATCTTCATTAAAACATTGGGCATACCCTGTATCTGTTTCATGCACTATCACACTGTGAACTTTGACCTCTTTTTCACCATTTACAGTTGAAGTCAGTGCTAAAAGTTTATCTATCATGATATATATAACACGAGAAAACTGCTCAGCCGATGGCGATACTGGAAGCTCAACCCATCGGGCAGAGTGCTTTTTCATATCATCCAAGTAGCTAATATCATCACCGCTCCAAAGAGCAACAGCATGGTCAAAACTCTCAACCAAAGCTTTCATATTTTGCTTCATGAGTCCAAAATCATAAACCATTTGACCATTGTCTAAAAAGTTTGATTCAAACAGAAGCTCTACTTTATAGGAGTGTCCGTGAACTGAGCTTCTGCACTTAACACTCGAACATCCACGAACTATATGAGCATTCTCAAATTTAAAAAGTTTTCTTATAATCATATGCAGTCCTTAAACGCCTTTATTTTGATCCCAAACTCTTATGTGAAGTCTATCACTGAAGTTGTACCCTTTTGACTTACAGAACTCTATGAGAGGCTCTGTGTTGGCTTCTACTTCTTTCTTGCTTCCGCCAAGCGGCATGCAATACACTTTCGTTTTTGGTGAGTGCATAATTATATTGGAAATTTCTTCTTCTAAACCTAAATCTATTGACTCTGCATCAATACTAAACTTAAAAAAAGAATCTTTGGCATGTGAGGCAATATTAAAAATCACATCGCCTCTTACTCTTTTGTTTAACGGCTCATTTGAGTTTGACAATTTCACAGACAAAGCAAAAATAAATTTTTTATATATTGGATATTTTTCAAAATCTACATGTAATGAGCCATTTGTCTCAAAGGTGATGCTATGACCACGCTTGTGTAGCTTAGTTAAGAACTCTATGAAGATCTCATCATTTGCATAAATCAACGGCTCTCCGCCTGTCAGTACAATGTCTACTGCATGTGGAAGCTCATAGAATTCTAAAATATTTAAAAGCTCTTTTGAGCTATTTATCTGTACCCAATTATGCGAAAAATGCTCTTTATTTACAGCATAAACCGTATCGCATCCTAAAACTTCTACTCCATCAGATGCCACTTCTTTGCAACTAAAGCCTTCACACTTCATATTACAGCCGCCAAAGCGAAAAAAGAGGGATGGAGTTCCGGTGTATCTGCCCTCACCTTGAATGGAGTAAAAGTGCTCAACTAGATACAGCAAACATCAACCTCCGGTTTCATAAAAAGCACGGCTTGACAACTCTCCATCTTCACCGCCCCAGCGATTTTTTTCCGGTTTTGTGCGGACAACTTCTTTTAAAACAAGTGCTGCACCTTTGATGTCGCCTCGTTTTATTGCTTCACGGATACTCATCGCTTCGTCAAAATAAAGACATGGAATGAGATTGCCTTCTGCTGTAAGCCTGATGCGGTTACATTTTTTACAAAAGTCATCTTCATACGGTTCTATAATTCCAAACTTATAGCCATCACTCATAGTGTAATAATGCGATGGAGAGCTGCCATCAAAACCTTCATCTTTAAACTCATATTTTGCACTTAAAATTTCTAAGAGTTCTTTTGATTTCAAGCCAGAAATATCGACCTTTGCATGTGAGTTTTCCATATATTCTATAAAGCGTATGCTCATGTTACGCTCTTTGCAGTACTCTAAAACATCTATAATCTCGTTCGCATTCATCCCTTTCATGGGAACCATATTTACTTTAACTTTAAGTCCGACTTTGAGAGCTTCATCAACGCCTTGCAAAACATTTTTTAAAACATCTTTTCCAGCTATGTTTTGGGCTACTTCGGGCTTTAATGTATCTATGGAAACATTTATCCGTTTGAGCCCCGCGTCTACCAACTTTTGTGCTGTACCTTTTAGCAAAAAAGCATTGGTAGTCATTGCCAAATCCACACTTGGCTTATAATCATAAATCATTTTTATAAATTTGTCTAAATCCTCACGAAGAAGCGGTTCTCCTCCTGTGATACGAATCTTTTTAACGCCTTCATCTATTGCTATTTTCATAAATTCAAACAGTTCTTCAAATGAGAGTAAATTCTCTTTTGGAACCCATGAAAATGGCTTCTCCGGCATACAGTACTGACATCTAAAGTTACATCTCTCTGTTACTGAAACTCTTAGATAATCAACTACTCTGTCATAGCTATCAATTAGCATTATTATTCCTATAGTTTATTATGGTGTGCATAGTTAGTTGTACTTGGTATTATATCTTTTGGAAGTAAAAAAAAGTTGATATAGATTATATATTTTATAAGTTAAGGAAAGGGTGCTCCATGCGAAGCATGGAGCAAGAGATTATTTAGATAAAATCTCTGTTTTTAGTTTTTGAAATTCTGCATCACTTAAGATACCTTGCTCTTTGAGTTTGAAAGCTTTTTGTACATCTTCCATTTTGGCAGATGGCGCAGATGGTTGTGCTTTTGGAGCTGGAGCAGCATAAACAACTGGCTGAGGAGCTGCTTGAACCGGTGCTGGTTGTTGCTTAACCATCATATCTTCTTCTTTAACACTACTAGAACCAGTTACAAACTCAGTGATAATATTTTCCGGACTCTCAACTGAAGACCCAGCTAAACCGGTTTTTGCTATCTCTTTTGAAGCTTGGGCATTGTCCATCAGCTCAAAATCAAACTTTCCACCATCTAAATTATCAGTAACTTTTAAATAATATATTTGTCCTGATTTGAAGTCCATATCAAGAACTTTTTCTTCTATCTGTGCTCTTGTTACAGAGATAGTCATGGGCTGTGGTTTAAGATTGAAAGAGATAAATTCACCACCTCTGATTCTCTCAAAATATCTTTTGTTGTTAATACGAATACTATAATCAGAGCCGCCTTGGCTCTCTTCCGTCCCTAAATTCTGAGTAACATAGACATAAACCAAGGCTGCATTGTCAAGTGGCTCCTGAACTTTAAATGGTATTTTACTTCCACATCCTATAAATACCATACTTATAACCAATAAACTCACTGTTCTTAGTATATTTTTCAATCAACTTCTCCTGCATGTAATCATTTGGAATCGATTATACATAAAAAAAATAAAAAATAAAATTAATCTTTTATTATATGCTTTGTTTCGATGGTTTTAAAGAAATTCGATGGTTTTATTTTGAGGAAATTCCACCCCGGAAGAGGTGGAAAGAAGAAATCTAAAAAGAAAAGATTCTTATTAGAAGTTGTAACGAGCTACTATACGAACTGCATTTTCTTCATCTGCAGTACCTGACTTTTCACTCCAATTTCTGTTAATATAAGCAGCCATTAAATCCATACCACTTACTTTAACCTTGTAAACTAACTCTAAATCTGTATAATCAGTATCTTTTTCAACACTAGCAACTGTACGATTCATTAAGTTTGAATGACCTGCAGTAGTAGAAGTACCTTGAGCAATAATAGTACCGTAATCACCTGTATTATATGAAGCTTTTAACATAAATGTATTTGCATCTAAAGCAATAGCATCTTGGTTATAAATCATCTGAGTAAATAATGGAGTTTTTACACCTGTTCCAGTATTTTTTATTGCTGCTTGAGGTTTAGCATCATCACCATCAACTGATGTATATGCTGCACATAAAGTAAGGTTTTCAACTGGTGCTAGACCAACTTTAATACCGAATGCAGTTGTATCTGCTAAAGCACTGCTTTCTGGCATAATTGAACCAGCTTGAAGACCAATCTTAAGACCCATTGGTAAAGATTTATCAGCAATTGCTACATCAGCCCATAATGCATCAGCACCTTCAAGTGTAGTAGCAATTTTTGCAAGACTATAATATGAACCAGTAACTGTTGTCATTGGAATTGATGTATTCTGAACTGTTAGCATATATGCCGTGCCATCTACACCTACAGTACCTGAATCATCTGTTGCAACTCTCAAGTCATTAAATGTAGCAAAATTAGCACCTGATACACCATTACTTTGACCAACATAAGCACCAACAACTAAAGTATCTGGAATATCACTATTTACAACTAAAGCTGCTTCAAAAGTATTTTGAAATACATTCCAACCTTCAGAGTAAGCTAAAGGTGAAAGAGACATAGGAAGTGCTTGACGACCAACTTTAACTGTTGTGTTACCAACTTTTTTAGCAATAAAGATTTTAGTCAATGCTACTTCATCAGCAATAGTATCCATTGTACCAACCGCAGTTGTACTTTGTCTTGTATTGCTAACAAGGTTTTTCTCTAAACCAGCAGTACCTAAATAAGAAAGTTGTGAACCAAAAGTGAAACCATTTTTAAGATCCGCATCTAGGTTTAATTGGATACCAAAATTCGCTGCTGCAGTATTTTGGTCAAATAAATCATCTGCACCAGTTGCATTACTTGCTTTTGTCTCATAATAAACTACCGCTTGACCAGTCGTTACTATATCTATACCTTTATCTGCAGCCATTGCTGAAGACACTATTAACGACGCCGCCGCTATTGAAACTAAAGTTTTTTTCATTCTTTTCTCCTGTTTTGTTTTACCACTTTATTGAAGTGATAGCAGAGTAACAGCAATTGTTATTCCACTATCACTTCGATATTTTATGGCATTTTTACCGTACCATTATATATTGGCAAAATTTAATCTAAGTTTAAACCACGCAATTTAGTAACAATTTAGTAACAATATTACTGTATAGTGCATATTTTCCGCTTATCCGTTGATTTAAGTCAACTTATAGCAAGTGAAATCAAACGGCTATCACGCTGGTTCTTGCCAATAAATCGTGCAATGCTCTTTTGTCTTTTCTGTAAAATGGTACAAAAAGTCCTAAAAGTGTAGCGGCGCAAATGAGAAATGCTAAAAAACGAAAGAGTGCTCTTAAAAAAGAGATATGCTCAAAGGTGTATGCATCTACTACTTTTATAGCATACGCTTTTTTTCCGGGTGTTTGTCCAAACTTTGATAAAAGTACTGCATATATAAATCCATATACCAATACACCAGAGAGTTGCGCAAGCTGTGAACTCTGGAAATCTTCTTTGCCATCTAGTATGACATAGGTAATGATGTATAGCATTGGGAGGTATATCATAAACATATCAGTTATCAGTGCTTTCACCCTGTCAGCATATTTTGCATACACTACAGCTGGTTCTTTACTTTTTATTTGCTTGTTTTTATTTGCTTGTTTTTTTAATTTTCTGAATCTCATAACGCGGATTATAGCAAATAATTTCTTTGAATGAATTTTTATGAAGGAAGTGTGTGTGAAAATCACAAAAAGGCTAGAACAAAAGTTCTAGCCTACATGTTTTAGTTTTAAAAAAGATTTAGTGTAAATCTCTCCAAACTTGTTTTTTCCAAAGAAGCGCAAAGAGGGCAAAGATAACGATAAAAATCATTACAGTTTTCCCAACTTCTTCTCTTTTATGTCTTTTTGTGTCACCAGCATCTTTCATATGCTCAATAACTTTGTCCATTGTATCCGCAGTTACACCTGTACGAGGCATAGCAGTACCAGCTAAATGGTTTTGAGGGTTTTCAACTAAAGTACTAATAAACTGCTCATTACGAGAACGAATATACATACTTAAATCTGGTGGTAATTTACCCATATAAGTCTTAATTGAATCTTGATATTCTAACACTTTAATATCAAATGCTAAAGAATCTTTTTCATGTTTAAACTTAGGTTTAGTACCAATTTGAGTCCAGTTTTCATAACTCATGGCATGACATCTACCACAAGCATTTTCATATGCCAATGCAGGGGTAACAGCTTCAGGCTTAACAGCAATAGACTGTAAGTAAGCTACCATATCCGCAACTTCTTGATCTATATCTCCGCCAGCTCCATAAAATCCAACCATTGGATGCATCTGACCTTTGTCAGCATCAAACTTATGCTCAACTTTCAGTGCATGCGCAGGGTTTTTGATTAAGTCAGTTAAGAATCTAGCATCATATATCACACCAGCATTACTTAAATCTGGTGGGTTTACACCATAACTAGCTGCTGCCATTTGTGGTTCCATTGCAGCTGGCATTCCAGCAGCTTCGATAGCGTGACAGCCAACACATGCGCCAGCGCCCATAACTAAGTCTTGCCCACGTGCCGCATCACCAGTTTTTGTTATAGCTGGTAAGTCTGCATAAGCGAAACTTTCACTCTCTACATGCTTGTGCATTACATGGTGAGCATAAGGCTCAACAAGATAATAAGTTACAAGTGTGAAGAAGACGACAACTGCTAATATTATTGGTTCTTTATTTTTCATATCTTTTCCTTATACCTTTTTTTCCATAGATGTGATTATTGGAAGTGCTATCCACTGAGCAATAAATAAAATTGCTGCAACCAAACCTATCTGACTAAATACACCTTCTGGTGGAAGTTTACCCATCGCAGTTAAAACTATCATATTCGAAAGCATTAACCAAAACCAAACTTTAAATGCTGCACCACGACGGTTTGCAGGAACACTATTTGGGCTTCTGTCTAAGAAAGGTAAGAAAACAAAAATAACTTGAGCAAATCCGAATAATGCTAAACCAAGATCAATATTAAATGGTCGAAGAATCTCATAAGACCATAAGAAATACCACTCAGGATAAATATGTGCAGGTGTCTTAAGACCATCAGCAGGATCAAAGTTTACAGGATCCATCGCAAAACCATAGTTATAAAATACTAGATAAAAGAAGAAAATTAGAAAAATTCCAACAACCATCATATCTTTTGACATGAAGTCATTAGCAAATCTCATTACTTTTGAACCAGCTTTGTCTCCATTTAAATATTTTTTAGATTCAACATCAAAATCAATCTCTTCACCATCTTGATTATTAACGTGTGGAATTCTAAGAGCTGCAAAGTGAAGCCCGATTAGACCCATTATTGCAATTGGTACAAGAAGTACATGTAACATAAAGAAACGACCTAAGAATGCCTGTGCAGGAACATAATCCCCACGAATCCACTCAACTAAACCATCTGCATGAAGTGAACCACCAGCAAAAAGGTTAGTAATAACCATACCAGCCCAATAAGACATTTGACCCCATGGCAACATATAACCTGAGAATGCTTCAGTTGAGAATGCAATAAATAAAAGCATCCCTGAAATCCAAATCATCTCACGACCTTTCTTGTAAGAACCGTAATATATAGCTGTAAACATGTGAATGTAAATTACTAAGAAAACTACAGATGCAGCCACACCATGTACATGTCTCCATAACCAACCATAACCAACTTCTCTCATAATAGTATAATTTACACTATAGAATGCTTCCGCTGTTGTTGGTACGTAATACATTAATAAAAATATACCTGAAACTAAAAGTAGTACGAAAGTGACTACAAGAACCATACCCATCGCCCACAAGAAGTTAATATTTTTAGGAATCCAATACTCAGATGCCATTACCTTTTCAACTTTTTCAATTGCTAAACGTTGGTTTAACCAGTCTTTAACACTTGTTGCTTTTGTAAAATGTGCCATTTATCCTCCCCTTATTTATAGCGTAACGCCATTATCTTTCATAGATTGGTACTCAGGACCAACTTCACCAAGAATCAACTTATTACCATCTATCTTAAATGGAGGTATATCAAAACCACGTGGTGGTGGTACTTTTGTCACTAAACCAGACGCATCAAACATTCCACCATGACATGCACATTGGAAATCATTTGAATCTGATCTAAATGCTGGAATACAGCCTAAGTGTGTACAAAGGCCAATAGCTACCATAAAATTATCATTACCGACTTTAATATTTCTAGCTTCTGCTGCTGCATTACCTTTTTCTTTTGCCATTACTTCAGCAGATTTCTTTAAAACAAAAATAGGTTTCCCTCTCCATTTTTCAGTAACCATAACACCTTCTTGATACATCCCCATATCAAGAGTTGTAAAACCAGCTGCTTTTACGCTTGGAAGTGGGTCCCAAGACTTTTTCATTGCAACTAATGAACCTACCGCACCTACTGCTGCAACAGCACCAAATGCTTTCCCCATAAAACCTCTACGGCTATTATTTTCCATATTTGCTCACTTTTTTGTGAATTTTTAGAGGCTTATTATATACTAAAATAGTTTTAATTAATTATTAAATTAAGTTTTCTTTTATAAATTTTGTTATTTTGTTACAATTTTGTTCTGCACGATGGTATTTATGGTTATCAATTGTTTTTAATATAACAGATAATTGTTTTTTGTCCAAATTATTAACTACTGGAATATTTAAACTCTCAAAAAGCTCTTGAAAATTAGTAGTATAATCTTCTCTTTGTATATAAATAGGCTTTCCGCCCGATGCCAAGTTTTCCAAAACAGCTTGAGGTGATGCAGTTATTAAGACATCTGTTGTTTTAATCATCGCTTCATACTCTTCAAATTCATGATAGTTCCTGAATTTTTTCTTTAGCATATCCTCGTAATCTAAAAAATAGTAAAACCCAAGTTGGAGGTCAGGATTTAAACCCTCAAGAAACGATAAGTTTTTCTCTAAATCTTTTTCGTAATCATCATCACCAAAAAAATAGGACAGCTTGATTGTTTTTGGCTCATGAACAAAAAAAGTATCATCTATTGCATAAGCATGACATATATTCTCACCCTCTAAATAAGGTGAAATCAGAAGCTCTTTTTCATCTTTTATATCATCTTTATTGTCACTGACTCTGATAAAAGTTGAAAAATAGTTTCTCATATCGTCCAGCATTATTGGATTTGCTTCTTCTGAATCAAAAATAAGCTTATCGCCATGATCTGCGATTTGCGGTATATTTCTAACCACATCAAGACCAACACTGTTTTTAACTCCAAAATCTCTGGCAATTTGGGCTATACGGTAGTCAGAACATAAAAGTGTAATATCAACATCACCCAAGGCTTTTATGATAGTAGCCGCACGTCTGAATCTGTCTAAACCTATACGGTGACCTGTATGAACATAATAAAAAATTCTCATTTCTTTGCCGCCATTCTGATGTAAATATGGATAATCTCTATCGCCGCCGGTGTTATACCGCTTATATTCATAGCTGCCTGCAGGGTTGGAGGGTTGAACTCTGCTAACTTTTCCTGAATCTCTTTGCTTAGTCCGCTGATATTTGTAAAACTGAAATTTTCAGGAATTGCAATTTTGAGATACTTTTTCATCCTCTCTATCTCTTCACTCTGCTTATCAATGTAACGGGCATATTTGCCTTCAACCAAGATCTCTTCTTTTATATAATCATCATATTTCTCAAGCTCTGGAAGTATTTTTACCATTTTCTCAACATCAAAAGTTTTTCTAGCTACAAGCTGAGTGGCAGTTGAGACATCTTTAATAGGCTCTTCTCCCATGCTTTCTAAAAATGCTATAAACTCTTTGTTTGGCGTAAATCTTGTCTCCTCTAAAAGCAGTGCTCCACTCTTAATCTGGATATCTTTGAGTTGCACTTTTTCATAGACCTCATCCGAGATTAGTCCGAGTTCATTCCCATAGTGAGAAAGTCTTGTATCTGCTGATTCTTCGCGAAGCAGAAGTCTGTACTCTGCACGGGATGTAAACATTCTATATGGCTCATTCGTTCCTTTGGTCACTAAATCATCTATGAGCACACCAATATATGCTTCATCACGTCTAAGCACCAAAGGCTCTTTTCCCTGCACAGAAAGGGAAGCATTTATCCCTGCCATAATCCCTTGCGCTGCTGCTTCTTCATAGCCTGTTGTTCCATTTATCTGCCCAGCTAAATAAAGACCTTTTATTTTTTTAGTTTCAAGTGAATGTTTCAACTCTCTTGGGTCAACAAAATCATACTCTATGGCATAACCATAACGAACAATTTTAGCGTTTTCCATCCCCTTTACTGAGCGAATCATATCTTGCTGAACATCTGGCGGAAGAGAGGTACTCATACCATTTATATAATATTCTGTTGCATCTGCGGTTTGTGGTTCCAAAAATAGATGATGCCTATCTTTATCAGCAAACTTACTTATTTTATCTTCAATACTTGGACAATATCTGGGACTTTTACCAGCTATTTGACCTGTAAAAAGCGGCGCTCTGTAAAAATTTGATGAGATAATGTTATGAGTATTTTCATTTGTGTAAGCTATAAAACATGGAAGTTGTACTTTTGTTTTTCTAAACTCTTCCCTATCTGTTCTAAAGCTAAAAGGGCTTGGATTTGCGTCACCGGCTTGGGCTTCCATCACTGAAAAGTCTATGCTTTTACTTTCTATTCTAGCACATGTACCAGTTTTTAATCTTGCCATATTTAAACCACAATCATCTCGTAAGGAATCACTGAGTCCAATACTGGTTTGTTCACCAAAACGGCCGCCAACTTGTTGAATCTCTCCAACATGGATAATCCCTTTTAAAAAGGTACCGCTTGTAATGATAACTTTTTTAGCTCCATATACATTTAAAAGATTTGTTTTCACGCCTTTGACAACATTTTCCTCAACTATCAAAGACTCAGCCATCTCTTGAACCAAATCTAAATTAGGGGTATTTAAAACTACATTTCTTGCAATAACGCGGTACTTGTCCATGTCAATCTGAGCACGGCTTCCCCGAACTGCAGGACCTTTTGTTTGGTTTAGTATGCGAAACTGAATCCCTGCTTCATCCGTGATAAGCCCCATCTGACCGCCAAGTGCGTCAATCTCACGAACCAAATGCCCTTTTGCAAGTCCGCCAATCGCAGGATTACAGCTAGTAGCTCCAACATTTTCAGCTAACATCGAAATCATTAAAGTTTTATTTCCCATTCTTGCAGAGGCTAAGGATGCTTCAACACCCGCATGCCCGCCACCAACAACGATTACATCATAATTCATTTATATTCCTAGATTCTGTCAGGCTGAAAGTGACAAGAACTCATTTTATTTTATGCGAATTTTATCATTTTTAAGTATCATTTGCATAATATAAACATAATAATAAGGTTTTTTTAAGATGGGTAAAGACACAGAAGAGTTATTTAAAGATTATGTGCCTGAAGTTTTAGAGTATGATGAAGAGACTGATGGAAGCGATGAACATAAAATCAGGGAAAACCATCTCGATACAAAAGAAGATTTACTAGAACAGATAAGAAAAGCTAAAGCTGCTAAAAAACATAACAAAACCACTTATAGACAACCTATAAGAACAGAAAATGAGGTCAAATGATACAACAAGCACATGCCGCATACAATGCCGGTGACTTTAAAACTGCATTTGAACTTTACACAAAACTTGCAGATTTGGATAATGCAGATGCACAGACTTCTTTGGCTTACATGTATCAAACAGCGCAAGGATGTGTAAAAGATGAGGCAAAAGCACTAGAACTTTACACAAAAGCTGCTGAAGCTAAACAGCCTTATGCGCTCTTTAATCTGGCAATTCTTTATGAAAACGGAATCGGCGGCGTAGTACATGACCAGTTTAAAGCGTATGAGCTTCACTTAGAAGCAGCAACCAGAGAAGTTGTTCCTGCCATGTATGAGGTTGCACTCATGTTAGAGCGTGGACTTGGCTGTCTTCAAAACTTTTCAGAAGCTGCTTTTTGGTACGAAGAAGGAGCAAAGCGTGGTCATGCAGAGAGTTTTAACAATCTTGGTGCACTTTACAAAGAAGGGCATGGCGTTATTCAGGATGATGCCAGATGTTTTATCTGTTTTTCCCGTGCTGCTGAAGCTGGTTTAGCTGAAGGACTTTACAATTTAGGCTTACTTTACGACCAGGGAATTGGGTGTGAGCTAAACAATGATACTGCACTTGATTACTGCAGAAAAGCAGCTTACAAGGGACATGCTAAGGCAAAAGAGATTATAAAAAATCTACAAGAAGATGGAAAGATAGTTTTTTAATGAATAAAATAAACTATAAGAAAGGGTACGAATGTTTACAGGCTTAATAAGGGAAATTGCGACTGTCAAAAGTTTTGCAGGTTCAACTCTCACCATAAAGTCATCATATAAATCTAAACTTGGTGATTCCATAGCAATAAATGGAGCGTGCTTAACTGTTGTTAAAGTTTTACCTGATGGTTTTAGCGTTGAGCTCTCACCTGAATCGCAAAAACACTTAGCAATGGAAAACTACAAAAACCAAGTCCACATCGAACCTGCCATGATGATGGGTGATAAATTTGAAGGACATGTTGTTCAGGGGCATATAGATGCGATTGGGACTATTAAAGAGATTAAAAACAATGGTAACTCTTTTGATGTTTTCATCAGTGTTGAGAAAAAAAGTATTCCTTTCATCGTTCCAAAGGGTTCTATCACCGTCGACGGGGTGAGTTTAACTGTCAATGATGTCAATGCGGATAGTTTTCGACTCACAATTATTCCACATACTATGAAAGAAACTCTGTTTAAGAACTACCGCAAAGGCTCAAAAGTAAACATTGAAACTGACATGTTTGCAAGATATGTCTCGCACATTATCTCCCACCAAAAAGCCTCTCTCACATGGGATGAAGTCGACTCTATAACGGCACAGTATTAACATGGAAAAAGCAGCCGCTTTAAAATATGATAAAAAAAGTGGTGAAGCTCCAAAAATAATAGCTACCGGAAAAGGTGAACTGGCAAAAAGAATCATAGAAAAAGCAAATGAATTCGATATTCCGATTTTTGCAAATGAAGCACTTGTCAACTCCCTTGTGGATTTAGAAATAGACCGTCAAATACCCGCAGAACTCTATCAAAGTGTCGTTGAAGTTTTCATTTGGCTTATGAAAAATGAAAAAAAGGCCAAAGAAAAATGAAAGATATAAAATATAAAGTCTTAAAGGATATCTTTGGTCATAATGATTTTCGAACACTTCAGGAAGAAGGGGTAGACACTGTTTTAGACAATCGGGATTTGCTTATGATTTTGCCAACAGGCGGCGGTAAATCACTTGTTTATCAACTTCCCACTATGATAAAAGAGGGAATAAGCATCGTAATTTCTCCACTGATAGCACTTATGCAAGATCAGGTTTCTGCGCTCAAAGCCCAAAAAATCAGTGCAGACATGATATCATCTGCACAATCCCGAGAGGATGTAAATGAGATAATTTCAAAAGCAAGAAACGGGGAATTAAAGTTTTTATATTTATCTCCTGAGAGGCTAAATACGGAGTCAACACTCAATCTTTTAAGAACTTTAAATATAAACTTTTTTGTCATTGATGAAGCACACTGTATTTCCCAATGGGGGCATGAGTTTAGAGATGATTATCGTGCTCTTGGCAACTTAAAAGCGAACTTTCCAAATATTGCAGTGTGTGCATTCACCGCAACAAGCACAAACCATGTAACAGATGATATAGTAAGGGAGCTGCGCCTGCAGAATCCTACAGTATTAAAAGGCAAAATCTTTCGCAAAAATATATTTATCTCTGCGCAAAGGCGACTCACAAACGGACATGCTCAACTGCAGGATTTTCTAAACCGTCATAAAAACGAAAGCGGAATCATCTATGTCAGTTCAAGGAAAAAAGCTGAGGAAGTCAGCTCTTTTTTAAACATGAAAGGGTACAGTTCACTTCCTTATCATGCAGGATTACCGCAACATGTAAGGGAGCAGAACTTTAAAATTTTTGTCAATGACAAAGTTAATATCATGGTTGCAACCATAGCTTTTGGCATGGGGATAGACAAGAGTGACATCCGTTTTGTGGTTCACATGTCGCTTCCAAAGTCACAGGAAAATTTCTACCAAGAGATAGGACGTGCCGGACGGGATGGAGAAGACAGTGAGACACTTCTTCTTTTTAATGCTGCCGATATGATTTTGCAAAAAAGATTTTTAATTGATATTGAAAATGAAGAGTATAAAGCTCATTTGGATGCAAAGATTGACAGTATTTACAAATTTTCAACTAGTGAAATATGCTTTCATAAACAACTGGCAGAATATTTTGATGACACGCTTGATGAGTGCAATGACAGATGTGACAACTGCTTACAGTCAGATGCTTCAAGACAGGACATTACCAAAGAAGCACAGATGATTTTAAGTACCATCTATAAAACAAATCAAAGCTTTGGAAAAAACTATCTGATTGATGTTTTAAGAGGCTCCAAAGAGCAAAAACTTTTAGCCAATGAAGCGGATAAATTATCTGTTTATAACATCGGAACGCATCTCAGTAAGAAAGAGTGGTTTGTAATACTTGAGCGTTTGTTAGAATTAAAAACTTTAAATATTGGCGAGTTTAGTGTACTCAAACTGACAGATGATGCTATTAACATACTAAAAGGCAAAATCAAAGTCAATATAAAGTCTTCAAGACTTCAAGTGTCTGTAAAAGAAAAAAGAGTCAAACAAGCTGATGCGTTTGAATATGATGAAGATTTATTTGAAAAATTAAGGACTAAAAGAAGCGAATTGGCAAGCGCGCTTGATGTTCCTGCATATATAGTATTTAGCGATAAAGTTTTAAAAAATCTCTCGTCAGAGAAACCTTTCGATAAAGCTTCAATGCTGGAAGTTAATGGTGTTGGAGAGAAAAAATTTGAGCAGTTTGGTGAAGCATTTTTAGAGGTAATAAATGAATAGATGGCACTTGCTAGCACCATCTATTCACTAAAAATTAATTTGACAAACTCTCAAGAGTGACAATTATTTCATCCATTTTACTGCTTACTTCGTTCACTGCATTAGATATTTCATTCACTTCATCAGCATTTCTGTTTAGGGCATCTGAACTGTCTGAAATTGACTGAATCAGAACATTTGTAGTAGCTGTAGTCTCTGAAAGACTTTTTTGTGTACGTTCTGCGAGCTTTCTAACCTCATCGGCAACAACAGCAAATCCACGCCCATGTTCACCCGCACGAGCGGCTTCGATAGCAGCATTTAAAGCCAAAAGATTTGTTTGTTCTGCAATATCGCCTATGGTTCCTAAAATATTTTTTGTTTCATTTGCATGTTGTACAAGTGTTTGAAGATTATCAACCATCTCATTTTCTTTTTGAGAAACATTATGGATTCTATCTACAATGTCATTAATCATATTTTTAAAATCTACTATCGTTGTATCTGTGATATTTTCTATAGTCTTATTTAAAGTTTTTGATGATTCAACAATCTTGTTATTTGAGTCTTCATTTTGTTTTTGCATATCTTCAAGAGACTGACCAAGAGAATTTATATTATTTAAAAGATCAGCCATTTTTGCTTCAACATTGACTACACTTCTTGTTGTAAATGAACCATGAGAAAAACTTTGAAGCGTTACAATAGCATTCTCTAAATTTTTCTCTGATGAATTTAACATGTTATTCATACTGTTTCTAAGCACATGCAAATAAGGTGTTTTTGTATCTGACCCAACTCTGCATGTGTAATGACCTTTTGAAACTTTGTCAGCAATTAAAACCATTTCACCAGCTACTTTTGTGTCATCAAGAACAATTTGATAATACTTTTTAAGTAAGTTGTTTAAATGTTTTTCCATTTCATTATTTGTTTGCTCATTCAAGATTATCTTATTTCTCTCAAAAAGCATCAGTTCATCAATCTCATCAAAAATTTTAAAAATTGTTGAATTCGCATCGGAAGAAGCAATGTTTACTAAAGCTATGGCAGCACTTGCGGCGATAACTGCAAATATACTTTGAACTAAGATAGAGTCTGTAAGAACGAGCGATGCTATCAATAAAGCAAAAGAAATAGCTAATATAATATTTTTTTGTAATGTATTCATAAACTTGTCCTACTTAAGTGTTTTATATAATATTTGGGCATCGGCAATTTCCTGCTTAGATGGCTTTCTTCTGCAAGACATGTATGTTTTTTCACGTCTCACTTCGTCATACATAGGGTATACGGTTGCATAAACCCAGTAAAAACCTCCATTTTTTGTGGCATTTTTCACATATCCACTCCATACATTTCCACGCTTAACCGTATCCCACAAATCTTTAAAAGCTGCACGAGGCATATCACGGTGGCGAACTACATTGTGTGGTTTGCCCATCAATTCTTCTAGTTTATATCCTGCTATTTTGCAAAAATCATCATTTGCAAATAGGATTATCCCTTTTTCATCGGTTTGTGAGACCAAAAAATCATCATTTTTTAACACATATTCCTGCATAGTCAACTCCTAAAATTGCTGGATTATACCTGAAGAAGGGCATAAAGATAGACTAGCATACTATATTATTGCAAAGTAATCAAATAATTTTTTTTAATGTTACCTTTTGACATGTGCATCGCTAAGAGGCCTGACATGAGTGTTGCAAGAAATCTTATGTTCCATATCTACCTCTTGAAAATAAGATAATTTTAATGGCGAGGCGACTGTTGCATCTCTAAATCCAGACCCACTATTTATATAGATATGAAAAAAATTTTCATATAAGGCAAGCCTTGTTTGCAATGAGATAGAGTAAGTTGTTAGAATGGCATCTTCTTTTATTATTTTTTTTATATCATTAAAATACTCTTTTGTCCAAAGGGTTGGGTTTGCAGTTGGTGAAAATGCATCTTGATACACTATGTCAAACTTAACATGTGAAAATGTTCTTACGTACTCTCTGGCATCTCCGAGAAAAATTTCTATATGCCAATACACATCGTCATAAATGCCTTTGTCGGATAACTCTAAAATTATATTTTTAAATTCATCAAACTCTTTTGGATAGGTAAAGTCTTTTAATGATTTTACAAGTTTAACATCCAGTTCAGGTGAGTAGATATTTATCTTTGAAGTAATATTGTTTTTTTTACAATAATAGAGTGTCGCCAAAGTGTTAAATCCAAGACCATAACAAATATCTAAAATATTTATTTCATCTTTATACTTCTTAATTTTAAAAGCAGGTTCTACATGTTTAACAAGTGATTCGTGCAAAGCACCGTCTTTTGTTGAATGGTAATGTTCACCATACTCTTTGGAAAAAGCTGTATAGGAGCCATCTTCGCTTAAGGTCATGGTATGAAGTTCATCGTTAAATAATAAATCATCCACTATAGCCCATTACCCCACATATGCATTTTTTTTGCCATGACTAAATCATATTCTGGCAAAACATCGATGTAATTTGCTGCACGAAATTCAAATTCTTCTAATATTTCCTTGATTGCATCAACATCCATAGTACCTTTTTTTTGCATAATGATTATGTGAGCTGCGTTCGCTAAGGTAGTATATGCAATCTTTAGTATCATTTTTTGATTTGTATGGAGATGAAATATATCTTTAAATATTACAACATTATTATCTCTTGGAATAGCACGAAATGGTTTAGCGAAGCTTTCCATATTTTGTATCTTGGCACGTGGATATAGCAATGCTAAATCTTTTGCATCTTCATCATAAACTGCTAATCCAAGCTCACCATCAACGTCTTGAAGCATATCACAAAGAGCAGTTGTTATTTCATCTGGGAAAGTTGTAACTAAAAGATAATGATTCCCAGGCATAGGATTAAAAAGTTCTAAAAACTGTTTTAAATCTGCCATGCAATCTTGCTTTTAATAGGCTAAGTCGTGAAGTTCTTTAAAAAGATATGCTTCAACAATGTCATCTATACTTCTTTGAGTATGTGCAACAAGCACCATCATGGATAATTCCATAAAAGGCCATACATATTCATTGTCATTCATCACTACCACAGTTTCAGACAAGTTTTCAAAACCATCTTTATCTTTACTGTGATTTATTTCTACAACTTCTCCATGCTCTACAAGCATTTGTGCCCATACTTCTACATCATCAATTTTTGTCAATGACGCTTCTTGAACGTCTTCACTATCCATTGGAAGTAAAATATACATAATTTACTCTACCTTTGAAAGGTCTAAAGAAAGCGCATCATTATCCATGATGTCAATATCTTTTCGAAGAACTGCAGCAGCTATATCTTTTGCATCTTGGAGTGAATGCATCTTATAGGTTCCACACTGATATATATTTAACTCTGGTATGTCTTCTTGACTTTTAACTTCAAGCACATCTTTCATGGAAGCTTCCCACGCATCTGCAACAATCTCTTCACTCGGATTTCCAATAACACTCATATAAAAGCCTGTTCTGCATCCCATTGGAGAGAGATCAATAATCTCAGTTTTATCAGAATTTAAATGATCACGCATAAATCCTGCAAATAGATGTTCTAAAGTATGAATGCCCTCTTGAGAAAGTATCTCTTGGTTTGGTTTAACAAATCGTAAGTCAAATACTGTAATTTCATCTCCACTTGGAGTTTTCATCCCCTTAGCTTTACGAACCGCTGGAGCTGGCATGATTGTGTGGTCTACCGTGAAAGAGTCTAATAATGGCATGCAAAATTCCTTAATTTTATTTTATAAAATGAAGGAAACCCTTCATTATTATTACGCTAAAGGAATTACTTCCTTTGGCTACGCTAACGCTTGGTTTACTTCGGCAGTAAGCCCAATAGAATCAGTATTTTATCGACTTTTAATTTATGTTTGTTGAAGTGGGGAGGTTAGGTAAAAAAATTAGACTTATAATATTAAGTGGTAATCGAAAAAAGTTTTAGATTTAGTGCAGATTGTGCCAAACTCTGACCGACTGCGTACTAATGTACGCCGAGTGTCTGAGTTTGGTGCAAGATGTGCTGAAGCTAAAAGCTTTTTAAACGCGAGCTTCTTCTCGACGATTTAACTGCGCCCATTTCTCATCTACACGGTCTTGCCACTCTTTAATTAAGTACTTGTACTCATCTTTGAAAAGGTGCTTGAAACGACCTTGCGCTGCCATGTATTCTTCAACTGGAATTACATTTTTTGGTCTGTAAGTTATATTCAACTCATGACCATCAATAATCTCATAAAGTGGGAAAACCAAAGAATCAGTTGCTAAATCAGTTATATGCATTGTATCTTTAGGGTCAAATTTCCACTCAGTAGTACATGGAGAAACAGCATTAATAAATACTGGACCTTCAACAGCCATACCATGTTGGATTTTTTTAACCATATCTTTCCATTTATTTGGAGCAACTTGCGCAGCATAAGGGATGCCATGAGATGCCATAATAGAAACCATGTCTTTTTTATTTTTCTTTTCACCATAACTTATACGACCGGCTGGTGCAGTAGTCGTACTTGAACCTATCGGAGTAGAAGATGAACGCTGTCCACCTGTATTTGCATATACTTCATTATCAAGTACGACATGCATCATATTATGTCCACGTTCCATACAACCAGAAATCCACTGGAAACCTATATCGTAAGATGCACCGTCACCTGCAAAAGAAACAAATTTAGGGTTACGGTCCGGTTGCTTTAGGCGACCCTTAGTTTTAAGGGCATTGTACATAGCTTCAGCACCTGCAACAGCAGTTGAACCATTTTCAAAACCGATATGAATCCAAGATGCATCCCATGAAGTATAAGGATAAACTGCTGTACAAACTTCAAGACAGCCAGTTGATGCTGAAAGAACTAAATCATCATTCGTAGCATTCAATACTTCACGAACAATGATAGAGTGAGCACAACCCGGACACAAAAGGTTTGCACCTTCAAAACGGTCAGCCGATGTTGAGAAGTCTTTTAAGTTTTTAATTTTTTTCATTTCACTCATAGTTTTCTCCTATAAAAATGCCAGTTTCGGTCCACGAACACCGATAAACTGCTGTAATTGTGTTGTTACTTTACCTGCATCAACATTTGCTTGAAGTTCTGTGTAAAGACTAACCAAATGTGCTTTAGTCAAATCACGACCACCTAAGCCATAAACATATCCTGAAAGCATTGCTTTTGTATCTGTATTAAAGAGTGCTCCAGCCATTTCATTAAACAACATACCAGGCGCGCCATTCGGAGATGAACGATCTAGTGTAGCAATAGCTTTAACATCTTTAAGAGCTTCTCCAATTTCAAAGAATGGGAATGGACGAATTACGCGAATTCCAACTACACCGGCTTTAATACCTTTTGCTCTCATCTCAGTTGCAACTTCTCGAGCTGTCTCAACAGAAGTTCCCATACAAACAACACACACATCTGCATCACTCATATCATATGATTCAACGATGTTATATTTACGACCTGAAAGTTTTTCAAACGAGTCAAAAGCAGCTTGAATTTTTGGCATAACTTTTGTCATTAAATCATTATGCTGACGAGCTTTATGTTCAAAGTGCCAATCCTCTTCAGTTTGCACACCATGTGTTACAGGATGCTCAAAATCCAACATGTCATTCATTGGCTTAAAATCGCCAACAAAACTATAAGCAACATCATCACTTAGCGTATGTACACCTTGTGCTGTATGTGAAGTCATAAAACCATCTTGGTGAACCATACAAGGAAGTCTTACATCATGATCTTCAGAAACTTTAAATGCTATAAAGTTAAGGTCATAAGCATCTTGAGGGCAATAAGCATCCAGTTGAATCCAACCGCTGTCACGACCTAAGTACATATCTGAATGGTCACCATTAACATTTAGTGGAGCTGCAAGAGCACGGTTAACAACATTTAAAACTATTGGTAATCTCATGCCTGAAGCCTGATAAAGTGTTTCAACCATAAGCGCAAAACCTTGAGAAGATGTTGCAGTAGCAACACGACCACCAGCAGCAGCAGCACCGATACATCCTGACATTGCAGCATGCTCAGACTCAACCATTACAAATTCACCTTCTACATAATTGTCTGCTTTAAATTTTCCATAACCTTCAACAATAGGAGTTGATGGAGTAATCGGGTAAGCTGCAACAACATCAATTTGACATTGTCTTAAAGCTTGTGCAGCTGCAAAGTTTCCATCCCAAACTTCAATATCTTTTAATTCCATTTTATCAAATGCCATTATTTTTCCTTACTTTCTTTTGCAGGCCATTTTGCTAGCTCTGATTCTTCATCTGCTTGTTCCGGAAACATTAGTAATGATTTAGGGTTTGTAGGACAAACCTCAACACAAATACCGCAACCTTTACAGTGATCCATATCTATACCAATCATTTTTTTATCTCTTGAAATAATCGAGATATCCGGACAATATATCCAACAAAATTGACAATCGATACAAAAGTCTTTACTAAATATTGGCTTCTCGATTCTCCAGTCAGCTACACTAGCCGAAAAAGAACTATTTTGTGAATATGCACGATCTTCCTGCAGTGTTCCTGCAATATCATCTATCTTGCCGTCAAATGTACGAAGCATAGCTCCGATTTCAAATTCGTCCCAACCTGTTTTTGCCATAATCAGTTCCTTATTTTACTTCATCATATGCGCGCTGAATAGCTATCATGTTTGCATCGATGATTTTTTGTGGTAATTTACCAAGAATTCTCACCATACTTTCTTTAAAGAATTCTATATCGTACATTCCAGAAATCTTCATAAATGCGCCAAGCATTGGTGTATTTGGAATAGGACGACCGATAGTTTCTTGAGCAATTTTAATACAGTCAACTGTATAAACTTCTTTCCCCTCAAGTTTAGGCTGAGAAGCTACAAGCTCTTGGGTGCTCATATGAGTTGTAATAATATATTTTGTATTTTCTTTCCCGTTAATAGTAACATCTGATGTGTACACTAACGCTGGATCGATTACAAATACGAAATCAGGTTGCATATATTTTTCATGATTCATAATAATCTTATCATCAACACGGTTATAAGCTGTCATTGCAGCTCCACGCTTCGCAGACCCGTAAAATGCAAACGCTTGCACATGTTTACCGGTTGTAGAAATTACATCTGCTAAACCTTTTGCACCTGTTACAGCACCTTGGCCAGCACGACTATGCCATCTTAGTTCCAGCATAAATTCTCCTTAAGTTTTTTCAAGAAATTTTGTATATTTTCTATAGTTTCTGATATCTTGTATTTTAGGCAACTTGCTCTTAAATATAGCTTGATGGATTTACTCTTAGATATTAACTAAGAAATTTGTGTTATATTTTCCTATTTTTTAAAAATTTCACGGCTTCAAGTGCATCACTGCAAACAATGTCAGTATATTTTTCTATGGTTTCTAAACTGTCATAGCCGCTTAATACTCCTATCGAGTTCACACCGGCATTTTTTGCACAAATTAGATCTAGTTTCGTATCGCCAATCATCCAAACTTCTTTCATCTTTGAATCCAATATATCTATTGCTTTGAGTATCGGCTCTGCATGTGGTTTTGGATTTTCTACATCTTCTCGGCCTATTAAAACCTCAAAATAATCCATTAAACCAAAATTTTCCATCAATATTCTGGAATACTCTCCTGTTTTTGTTGTCACGATACCCAAAACTGCAAATTCACTTGCCATTTCTATTGCTTCTTTTGCGGAGCTTAGCAGATATGTTTTTTGTGTGGAAATTTTTCTGTAATGTTCTTTGTATGTTGCTACAAAGTTCCATACTTCCCCTTTCTTTATCCCTAAATCTCTAAACATCACATCAAGCGGATAGCCTACAAGAGCTTTTATTTCATCATCCTTGGCATGTATAACTTTATGAACATCAAAAGTATGATGAAAGCTTTCTAAAATCGCATCAGTGGAATCTATAATTGTCCCGTCTAAATCAAAAAGTATAATCATTCACTTTTTTCCCACTTTATATAGTTATGCCAAATGCCGCTCAAACTCGGCTCAATATTTTTAATGTTTTTATTTGCAACTGTAATAGCATTGGGAATAAACAAAAATAGATATGGATTATCGTCTGTTATAGTTTTAAACATACTTTGCCACATAATAGCCAATTTATCTCTGTCTATGATGCTTTGAGATTCTTCTATTTCTTTGTTTATTTGAGGATTGTTATATCCTATGAGATTAAAACTTCCCGGTTTATCGTTGTCGGCATGCCAAATTTGATAGGGGTCAGGAGTAGGTGAAAGACCCCATCCAAGTAAGACTGTGTCAAATTTATGAGGGAAAACTACCATATTGAGAAATGCCTGCCACTCCATAACCCTTAGTTTTACAATTACTCCTGCTTTTTGTAATTGATGTTGCAGGATTTGTGCAGCATAAGGTCGTACCGGACTGGAATTTGATGTTACAATTTCAAATGTAAAAGGATTTTCTTCATCATATCCAGCCTCTTTTAAGAGTCTTTTCGCTTCTTTAATATTCTGTATCGGTGCTTTTACATCTTTGTTAAATGCTTTAGTACGAGGTAAAAATGGACCTGTACAAATTTTTGCATGATCAAAAAATAAAATTTTCATCAATTCTTCTCTATCTATTGCCAAGGAAAGAGCTTTTCTTACGTTTGGATTTTTAAACTTTTCCAGCCTAAGATTAAATCCAAGATATGTGTAAGAAGGAGTGATATCTTCATATATATTAAATTTATCAAAAAAATCTTGATTAAGTTGTCTCTCATATTGCATAGGATCGAGAGTTCCAACATCTAAAGCACCTGATTTTATCATCAAAAATAGTGTCATGGGGTCTATGATTATATGAAACGATATTTTATCGATTTTTGGTCTTCCTTCAAAATAATCATCATTCGCTGCTAAAATAATATTTTTGGAATGCTCCAATTGCTCAAGCTTGTAAGGTCCTGTTCCTATAGGATTTGTATTAAAAGATGAATTCATGAGATTCTTCTCATTCTTTAAAATATGCTCAGGTAAAATACCCATCATCCAAGTCTCTAAAGCCAAAAAATAAGGCTTTTTATATTTCACTTTCACTGTATATTCATCAACTATTTCAACACTTTGTACAAATCTAAAGCTTGCACTGTAAGGGGAAGATATTTTGTCAGATATCAGTACATTGTAGGTAAAAACAACATCTTTGGCTGTAAATTTTTCTCCATCATGCCATTTTACATGATTGTTAAGTTTGAATATAAGCGTAGTATTATCTTCATAGTAAAAATCAGTTGCCAAATCGCCTACTATCGTCGATAAGTCCTTATCGTATTTAACAAGACCATTAAATAAAAAATTAGCTATCTCTGAGGAACTTGAATCAGTTGCAAGTATCGGATTGAGTCTTGACGGATTAGTAGATGTTGCTAAATGTAGAGTGGATGCATAAAGGTTTAAAAAAACAAGTAAAAAAAATATAAAACGCATAAATTACACCAATCCCTAAAAGTTAAGGAAATTATATAGAAATAAGCTGATATTTTGTAAAGATTGTAAAAAGAGGTTTTACCAATGCTGAAAAGCATTGGTAAAAAAGCAGAAAAAAAAGATTAACGCTTAGAGAACTGACGAGAACGACGAGCTTTACGCTTACCTGGCTTCTTACGTTCAACTGTACGTGAATCACGAGTCATCATACCTTCTGGTTTTAGTATAGCTTTTAACTCTGGGTTAAATTTTACTAAAGCGCGAGAAATACCATGACGAAGAGCATCAGCTTGACCGCCGAAACCACCACCTGTAGTGTTAGCAACGATATCAACTGAAGTATCTTGTTTAGTTAATGCAAGAGGTTGCTTAACACGAAGTTTTTTAGCCTCTAAACCACCTAACCATGCATCTAATGAAAGATTATTGATTGTGATGTTACCAGTACCTGGAGTCAACCACACTTTTGCTATTGAAGCTTTACGACGACCTGTTGCGTATATTTTTGCCATATGTCAATCCTTACTTAGCAAGTTGTGCAGTGTGAGGATGTTCAGCACCTGCATAAATTTTTAATTTTTTAATCATCTTAGCACCAAGCTTAGTTTTAGGAAGCATACCACGAACAGCTAATCTGTAAAGCTTTTCAGGATTTTTAGCTAAAAGCTCAGTCATTTTAATACTCTTAGTACTACCGAAGTAACCTGAATAAGAAAAATATTCTTTATTAGCTATTTTGCCAAGACCGTTAAATTTCGCTTTAGAAGCATTTACGATAACAACGAAGTCACCACAGTCAATGTTTGGAGTCCAACATACTTTGTTCTTACCACGAAGTATAGTAGCTACTTCAGTGATCATACGACCAAATGTTTTACCCTCAGCGTCAATCAAAACCCATTTTTGATCAATTTGTTCAGAAGTTGCAATTTTCGTAAATTTCATTCTTGAACCTTTATCTTGAGATTTTAACAAAACAGTCAGACTGCTTGTTTTAGTGGCGAAAGTATATCCGCATAAACTTATAACTACCTTAATTTTTGGTTTATTTAAGGTTCAAATTAACTGTAATTATCCCAGTAACTCTACGGCTTGCTTTGTGAGTTTAGTTATCTCATCAAATCGTTTAGCTTCTATCAGGTCACGAGGTACAATCCAGCTTCCGCCGATGCAGGCTACATTTGGCAAATCTAAAAAGCTTTTCGCATTCTCTAGATTTATTCCGCCGGTTGGGCAAAATATAATATCCTTAAACGGTCCATTAAAAGCTTTTAAAGCTTCGACTCCACCAACAACAGCAGCCGGAAAAAGTTTGAATGCATCAAAGCCGTATTCAATTCCACTCATTATCTCACTTGCAGTTGCAACACCTGGAAGCAATGGCATAAAAGAGTTTTTTGAAAACTCTGCTAAACTTTGTGTAAGTCCGGGAGATATTGCAAATTTTGCACCGACATCTTCTACTGCTTTGAATGTATCGATATTTATGACCGTTCCGGCACCTGTTATTGCAAATGGAAATTCTTTTACAACAGCTTCAATAGCATCAACTGCGCCAGGAGTACGGAGTGTTATCTCAAAGATATTTATCCCGCCTTTTATAAGTGCATCAGCCAAATGAAGCATCTCATATTCATCTTTTACGCTGATAACGGGTATGATTTTGGATACCTGCATAACCTCTCTTGCGCTTAACATAGTTCCTCTCCTACAACTTCAAATATAGTCGCACCCTCTTCCGCAGAATTTACAACTTTACGCATCATAGAAAAAAGCTCACGCCCGACTCCATGCATATTGCCTGAGAAATCAGGTAAGTTTATCTGGCGTTTGATGAGCTCTTCATCCGATACATGTAACACTAAACTCCCATCGTCACAGTTGAGGGTTATCATATCACCGTCAACTATTTTGGCTATCACTCCGCCGTCTTTTGCTTCAGGGCAAAGGTGAATCGCAGAAGCGACTTTTCCTGATGCTCCAGACATTCTGCCATCTGTAATGATTGCTACATTAAAACCGTTGTCTTGAAGTGCTCCCATGGACGGCATCAAGCCATGCAGCTCAGGCATACCGTTTGATTTTGGACCCTGATACGGTAAAACTGCTATAAAATCACTATTTAATTTGCCCTTGCTAAAAGCAATTTTGAGTGCTTCTTGAGAGTAAAACACTTTTGCCGGCGCTTTTATGATTCTATTTGTTTCTTTGAGTGCCGAAGTTTTTATCACACAACGTCCAATATTTCCATCTAAAACTTTGAGCCCGCCCTGCACATCAAAAGGAGTTTTGACACTGCTGATGACAGAATTGTCTGCAGAAATTTTAATGGAGTCTTTATATACAAGCTTGCCATCTTTTAAAAATGGTTCTTTGAGATAATTTCTCAGTCCATACCCCATCACGGTATTTACATCTTCATGCAAGAGCCCTGCCTCAAGCAATTCTCTTATAACTACCGCCATACCTCCTGCACTATGAAAGTGATTTACATCCGCACTGCCATTTGGATACATGCGACAAAGAAGAGGCACTATACTTGAGAGCACATCAAAATCATCCCATGTAAGCGTAATTCCGCATGAACGCGCCATGGCTATTAAGTGAATCGTGTGATTTGTAGAACCGCCTGTTGCCAAAAGCCCAACTATCGCATTTACGAAACTTTTTTCATCTATCATTTTGCCTATTGGCATGTAGCCTTCGCCCAAAGGTGAAAGTTCAAGAAGTTTAAGGGAGATTGCTTCCGTGAGTGCATCACGAAGCGGAGTATTTGCATTTACAAACGAACCTCCTGCGAGGTGCAACCCCATAATCTCCATAAGCATCTGATTTGAGTTTGCTGTTCCGTAAAATGTACATGTACCGGAGGAGTGGTACGAGGCAGACTCAGCTTTTAAAAGCTGTTCACGGTTGGCTTTTCCCTGAGCATATTCCTGACGGATTTTTGCTTTTTCACTGTTACTGATTCCTGATTCCATAGGTCCGGCAGGAGCAAAAACGATAGGCAAATGACCAAATTTCATAGCTCCGATAAACATGCCTGGAACTATTTTATCACACACACCGAGAAGGACAGCTCCATCGAACATGTTATGAGAAAGTGCTATGGCTGTACTCTGTGCAATGTTGTCACGGCTAAAAAGACTTAACTCCATACCCGGCTGAGACTGTGTTACACCGTCACACATGGCAGGAACTCCACCGGCAAACTGGGCATCTGCGCCGGCAAGGTTTAGTGCACGTTTTATGAGCGGCGGAAAATTCACAAAAGGCTGATGCGCTGAGAGCATATCGTTGTAAGCTGAAACAATCGCGATATTTTCACTTTGCATCTTTGTTAAATGCTCTTTCTCATGTGCAGAACATGGAGCTATTGCATGTGCAAGATTACTACAGCTAAGTGTACCCCTTTGAGGTTTGTTTTTATGTGCCTCATCAATCCGTTTTAAATATACTTCTCTGCTTATTTTGGAACGACTGATAATATTTTGTGTAACTTCTGTAAGCTTTTTATGCATAATATACCTCGAGTATTGGCTTTTCTTGTTGCATCATTGAGATGATTGGTTTTTCGTACATGTCATCACTTGCACATGCCAGGTCAAAGACCTCTTTTTTCTTCTTACCCTCTATGTGCAAAATTAGATTTTTTGTGCTGAGTAAAAATCCTCTGCTGAGAGTCATTCGCTCGAGGGGTTCAACGGTTGCAGTTGTAGCACAGCAGAACTCTTGCGTATTAAAAGCCGTATCTAATTCTTTTGCATGTGGAAAAAAAGAAGCTGTATGCGCGTCATCACCCATACCAAGAATGACAACGTCAAAATTCTTAATTGACTTGAGCCTGTTCCGAGTAATCTTTTCCCCGTCTTCAGCCTTTATTAGACGATTTTTTAGAGGAATAAATAGCGCTGTCCTGGCTTTATTTTGCAATAAATGCTCTTTAACCAGTTTCTCATTGCTTTTGAGATCATTTGGTTTAACCCAACGCTCATCGACCAGAGTCACTATCACTTTTGTCCAGAACAAATCAGATTTTGATAATTTTTCAAACACTTTTTTCGGTGTATTTCCGCCTGAAACAGCCAAATATGCTCTGCCATTTTTCTCTATACCGGCACTCAAGTCTGAAACTATTCGCTCACATAGAGCATCACTCAAAGCCTCATCGTTTTCAAAGCTGTTTATTTTATAATTATTTTTCATACCAGCTTCTGCCGTCTCTTTCTATTAAAGCTATTGAAGCGGATGGACCATCCGAACCTGCCGCATATGGCTTAGGTGTTATAGTGTTATTTTTCCAACCGTCTAAAATTTTATCCGCCCACACCCATGCTGCTTCTACCTCATCACGACGCATAAAAAGTGTCGGATTATTTCTGACAACATCAAGCAAAAGATGCTCATATGCATCCGGTGTACGTGCAGCACCAGCTGCCACATTTAAGTCAAGTTTCACCTTTTGAAGGCGCATTCCCTCATTGAGTCCCGGAATTTTGTTCATGATAAACAATGAAATACTCTCATCCGGCTGAAGACGGATTACCAGTTTATTGCTATCTATACAAAGTCCCCCTTTTGGGAAGATAGAGTGGGGAACATCTTTGAAATCTATGACTATTTCGCTGTATTTCTCTCTCATTCTCTTTCCGGTGCGGAGATAAATAGGCACACCATTCCATCTCCAGTTATCAATATCTGCACGAATAGCCACAAATGTTTCAGTATCACTGTTAGAGTTTCCGCCATCTTCTTCCAAATACCCGACTACCGCTTTTTGAGCACTTACACCGGATGCGTATTGACCTCGAACTGTTTTAAGTCTTAAATCTTCACCTTCAATATATCTAAGTGAACGGATGACTTTAAGTTTTTCATCACGTACATTATCCCCGTTAAGCGAAGACGGCGGCTCCATCGTAATGAGACACAGAAGCTGTAAAAGATGGTTTTGAACCATGTCACGCATAGCTCCATAATTGTTATAATATCCCCATCTGCCCTCTAGTCCAACGCTCTCAGCGACTGTTATTTGGATGTGGTCGATATAAAGCGAGTTCCATATCGGTGCAAAAAGCATGTTTGAAAATCGAAGTGCAAGTATATTTTGCACTGTATCTTTTCCAAGATAATGGTCTATCCTGAAAATTGCTGACTCTCTAAAATATTTTGAGACTTCATCATTTATGACCTGCGATGATTTTAAATCATTTCCTATCGGTTTTTCCAGAACAACACGGGATGTTGGCAAAATCAAACCTGATTTATCTAAAGATTTACATATAGTTCCATGAAGAGAAGGAGCAGTTGAGAGATAATTTATACGCTCTTTTTCCTCATGTCCTTGCAACAAATCATGAAGAGATTTATAAGATTCTTCGTTTGTCAAATCTATAATGAGATAATATAAACGTGACTTGAACGCTTCAAATACTTCGGTATCAAACATTTTTTCTTTAAATGAAGATTTAAATTTTTCTTCTATGAGTGCACAATATTCATCTTGACTTATTTTATCGCGCGATACTGCAATAATTCTCGTATCGTCACCGATATGTTTACCTTGAAGAAGGTGGTAAAGTGCCGGCATCAACTTGCGAATAGCCAAGTCTCCGCTAGCACCAAAAATAATTATATCAGACCTAATTTCATTTTCCATTTCTAAAAACCTTTTAAATTTACTTGTCGAACTTTACAATAAATTATTACGAATAAGTGGCTATATTATAAGCAACACTTAAACTTTAACTATTTTAATTTCTTTCTCTAATAGATAACAAATATATCCATTTACCTCATCACCCGTTATCTCTTTTATAGCTTTGACATAATACCTAATTTGCTTCAAATGATGGTCTGAAAATGTAAAAGAACTTTTATAATCTATGACATTCCATGTAATATTTGAAAAAAGTGAAAGTACATCCTGCTTCACATCTGTTTGAACAAGAAGATCGATATATCTTAAATTGTTTTTATATCGTATCGCTTTTTCTCTGTAGCATTCGCCATCAATAAGAGAGAGGAATTCTTTTGAGTTTATCAGATTAGAGACTCTAACAGAAATATCTTCTATCTCTGAATCTTCCAAAATATAGCCATACTTATTTATCATCATATCTTTTGCATGTAAAATATTTTGTGTTTTAAACTCACCTAACATCTCTAACATGTAATGCATTGCCAGTCCGAAATTTATAGCTTTTAAGTCCTCATGCTCATCTTCTTCAAGTGCTAAAATATCGCTTTGAGTTCCGTAATAAAGCGGCTTATACTCCAACGGTTCAGACTCTACATGTAGTGTCGAAATTGAGTTTTTATTTTCACATGTAAGAACTCCGCTACTTCCAACCGCCAAATTCAAAACATCAAACACCGAATCTTTTGACTTTAAAACAACGAACAAGTTTTCTCTGGCTCTTGTAAATGCAACATACAAAGCATTTAAACTGTCTTCATGTAAGAGTGTTTTCTCTTTTGCAAGCGCATTAGCATATTCATCGTCTAAAGCATCTCTTCCTTTTGTACGAAGATAGACATTTTTTAAAGTAATGTTTTCATATTCATAGATGATGGCATCTCTCGCAGGCGGAGCTTTTTTGAGTCTGTCCATCACAATCACATGTTCATATTCCAAACCCTTTGATTTGTGAACAGTAAGCACTCTGACACCGCTCAAATCTGAAGCTGCCGCCGAGACATCGAGTCTTTCATATTCAAAAAGCAAGGCTTCGATATCACTCTGCGAAGCGATGACATGTAAGAACCTGATAAGATGGAAATCATCACTGAAAAGTTCATACTCTATTATCGCACTGCGAACTACATCGAGCAGTTTCACCTGAGTAAAATCGACTCTTTTTATATCTCTGACCTCTTGGTTTATGAGTGCAAAAAAGTTGTGTTTGTATATCTCTTCTCTAAAATAAAGATACTTCAGATACTCCAACATGGCTTTGACACTTTTTTGGTTTATAAGCTTTGTCGTAGTCTCTGTCACAACTTCGATGTTCTCTTTTTGAAGCTCCTGTTTTATCGCTTCCCCGTCACCGTTTGTGGCACATAAAACTGCTATTTCATTCACATCGGCACCGAGAGAAATGAGCCTTTTTATTTGGATAATCACCTCTTCTAAAAGCTCATCATTTTGCACTATTTCAACATATCCAAAAGAGGCGTCAGGTCGTACTTTTTGAGGCAGATAGTCTTTGATTTTATCTTTAAAGACACTGTTTACAAACTCTATCACCTCTTTTTGTGAACGGTAGTTTGTAAGAAGCGGTTCCACATGTGTATTGCACTCTTGTGCCACACTTGCAAAAAGAGCACTCACCCCGCCGCGAAACCTGTAAATAGACTGCTTCACATCTCCGACAAAGAAGAAGCTTCCCTCATCAAACACACCTTTTCCAGAGACTATTTCCTCAATAAGCGGTTTTAAAATCTCATACTGCAAAATGCTTGTATCTTGAAACTCATCGAGCAACATGTGCTCTATTTGTGAGTCAAGTCTAAAATACAAAAACTCGCTGTCAATGCGCTCTTTTAAAAGATAATACACAAGTACAGTGACATCGTTAAAACTAAGCTCGCTATCATCAGTGTAAAGTGCCTGTTTTGATTTCACATAGATATCTACAAGCTCACTCAGCGCATAAAAAAAGTTTTGTTCTTTAGCGCGGTTTTGATTTTTTATCGCTTCATTGATTTTTGAGAGATAAATATCCATCTCAGGAACATAACACTTTGAAAAAGTTCTATAGTTTAATGACTCTCTGCCAATCCAACTCTTAGTCAGTAAATCATCAAAATTCTCTGCAACCACAGCATTTTTTGTAGTTGAAGAAGCATCTTTGCAGTTTTCTACTATATTTTTTAGCGCTTCAAAATTATCCAGAGCCTCTTGTTCGTACTGCCAAAAATCCACTTTTGAAAACCTCAGATGACTTAGCTCTTTTTGTTTTGTATAAAACTCATCAAGCAGTTCAAAGATATCGCCAAGCCTTTTTTTTGACTGCAAAGAAAGAGTGATAAGCGTTTCCCTTTTACCCGCTACACTCACCTCTTTTAAAAATCGTGAAAGTAGTTTCAACTCATGCTGGGAACTCATAGTAGAAAAATCCGGCATCAAACCGGCATACAAAGAAAACTTACGGAGTATCTGAGTAAAAAATTTGTCAATCGTCATGATTTTAGTGTTTGAGTTTAAAAACAAATCCAAAAGCTTTTTACGGTTTTGCAGAAGATACTCTTTTGACAAACCGGTAACATTGACAATCTCATCCAACTCACCCCGACTCTCAAGCTCTTCAAGAGTAAGAACAATCCTCTCCTGCATCTCAAAAGCCGCTTTGTTGGTAAAAGTAAGCGCCAAGATTTTAGAAGGCTCAGCACCCTTAAAAAGGAGACTGAGATAACGAACAACAAGCATAAAAGTCTTACCGCTTCCCGCACTCGCTTCGTAGGCCAGGTTATTTATGAATGACATCTAAAAATCCAACAATTCATTTAATTCTTCTTCATATTAATGTTATGTCGCCAGAGTATTTGAAATATAACATTTATTATTAGTCCACCATCATGGTGGACTAAATGTGCTGCATAGAATTTATAAAATAGATTTACTCGTAGAGACCTGTACATTGGTATCCTGTCACTAATTAAGGTAAAAAATAACATCATCACCTTCTAACTCATATTTTTCTGCTATTAATTTCATATAACTTAAAATCCTGTTTGCACTTAAATTACTTTCTAAATATATGTTGATTTTTTCATCAAATTGGACAGGTTTTCTACACAATTCAGGGTTATCTGTTATTATTCTTTGCTCTCTTCCTTGAAAATCATCATCTAAAATAAAACTTGCAAACATGTTTTCATCGAAATTATATAAAATTTTTGAAAAGTCTTTAAAACAGCTAATCCAGCTGTTCGTAACCACAATATTGTTTAAAACACTTATTTTCTTTATTTGACTGCCAGTTGCATCAAAATTATCATCTAACGTGTAATAATCTTGTTTTATCGATTGGATATATAACAGTTCATCTATTTCAGGAAAATCCCAAATATTTAAAGCAATTTCTTGAAAAAGATTTAATGCCCTTTTTTCTATTTCCTCTTTATTCCATGACTGAAGATTCTCAAAATACTTATTGAGTTTTATTCCACTGTTTTTCAAAATATCTTTTTTATCAGAAAAACTTTTATTTGATAGTTCAGAGTTGTAACCAGTTAAAGTTAAATTACCAATATTATTCAGATACTTTTCATGCACTTGTGTAAATTTATCTCCTAATTCAATATTCCATTTGGGTGTTAAAGTTTGAGGCATTACATGCTCAATTGTCAATTCTTTAAATGCTACAAGTTCCTTATTATCAAAACTTTCAATGGCATATAATAGATAGTTTTTATTTTTAAATTTATAAATATCTTTTGTTGTAAAATACTCTCTAAATTCATCATCTCTTGGAAACATTGCTGTTCCCCTCTTGTTGCTCAATACACTGAATAAACATTCAAAATAATTTTGTTCATAATTTTCTATACTTATTAATTCTTTGTGTAAAGACATAAAAACTTTATTTAATGCGTTTGTATTGTATTCACAAACCAATCTTCTAAAAATATAACTTCTTATCAATTTAAGTATTTTTTTTAAATTATCTACCGAAATGACATTTTTATCATAATCACTAAAAAGATTTAAAAGATATGGATAAACAACTGTAACCTTTAGGTCTTTCAATTCTTTTAGTAACTTTTCAATCTCTTTATTTTCAAAATTCAAAAATATAAATTTTGAATAAATTTTTGCATAGTAAAGTAAATCTGCTAGTAGCGATTCTGTTTCTATTTTAGATTTGAATACAAAAGTTTTAAATGCACTATAGACTCTATTTTGATTTGGAATAACACCCTCTTTCATAGTTAAATAATCTCTAATAAAAGCAGATATATTCTCGCTTGAGAGCAATTTTTCTATTCGTGACCAATACTCCTCAAATAAATAATTCTGCACATCATGTTTTTTGTCCATTAAGATGAAATTTCTAATTAAATCAGCTTCGCTAAGACTTAAACCTGTTGAGTTAATACTTTCAAATATAAGCTGAGGGTCATCCTTTGTTCTGTCAAGCTCAATATAAACAATCCACAATTGCCTAAACGCTTTAAAATATTTATCAATTTTTATATCTGATATGGATATGTGATGTTTAAAAAATTGATAATTTAAATATATTTTTGAATTATTATCAGAGGCAATATCTAAATTTCTTAATAATTTTTCAAAAACTTCATTATCATCTTTAATCGGTTTTAATTTAAGCTTATTTCCGCCTCTTACCTCGTTAACAAGATAATGCTGTAAAATCTCTTTTTTATCAAATTCATCATCACTTAAATCATAAATTGCTTTTAAAAATAAGATGCTAGTTGTAATTCGTTGTTGTCCATCTATGACAATATATTCTTTTAATCCAGATTCTAGGGCTTCTCTATCATCGCCTTTGATATAAACAATAGAACCCATAAAATGTGAATCTCGTTCTCGTGTTGCTAACAGTTCAATGTCTTTTAAAAATTCTTTACACTGTTCATCTTGCCAATCATAATTTCTTTGATATACAGGTATTAAAAAACTTGTTTTAGGCTGTGATAAAAACTCTTCAAATCTAATTTCACTTGCTTTCATAGGCAAATTCCTTGTTTATATTTTTCATATTTAGATTACTACTTCCCAATACCCACTCTTCAAACTTCCAACTCTTTGAAGTCTGTTTAACTCTTTTAGTTTTGCAATATCTCTCTTGATTGTTTTATCGCTTACTTTCAGTATTTCAGCTATTTGAGCAGATGTTATATCTTTGTTTTTTTCTATAAGTTTTATGATTTCATCAAGACGATTTAAAGGGACATTTTTGAGGACATTTAAAGGGACATTTCTATTCTCTTTTATCGCTTCTTTTAAAGCATTGAAAATAACTTCAAGCATAAACTCTATAAAAGGTGTGCTCTCTCCGGCACTTCCAGAATCTTCTAGTGCTATATAGTATTTTTCCTGATTATCGCGAACCATACTCTCTATGGGGATGAAGCCAAATATTTTTTTGTAATGATTCAAAATTACACTCTGCCAAAGTCGTCCGACTCTGCCGTTTCCGTCACTAAAAGGGTGTATAAATTCAAACTCATAGTGAAATATACACGATACTATAAGCGGATGTTCTTTTGTAGTTTCCAGCCACTCAAACAAATTGCCCATCAGTTCTGCTACATGTAAAGGTGATGGGGCTACATGTGTAACTCCATCTTTGCCGCCTATTCCTACATTTGTACTTCTATATGTTCCAGCATTTGTTAAAAGCTCATCCATCATTAATTTGTGAGAATATAACAAATCTTTTTCTTTTTCAAATGAGTAGTTGTCTAAATGCTCATAAGCTTTTATAGCTCCTTGAACTTCTGCAATTTCCCGCATGGTTCCTAAAACTGTTTTACCGTTTATGACATTGGTGACTTTCTCTTCACTAAAGCTATTACCTTCTATTTGAAGCGTTCCGGTGATGCTTTTTATACGATTTTTTTTACGAAGTTTTGGAGTATTTAGGTTAGCTTCTATATGTTTTATGTCAGTTATTACTTCAACAATATCACTTACTAAAGAAAGTATTTTAGAAGTGATAGTAAATGGCGGCTGATAACCCATGACTAAACCTTAAATTTAATTAGTGCTATATCATAACACAACATTTTATAAATACTTTATTCTCTGTCACAAATAGTCGCAAACTCACAATACATACAGTTCTTCAAATCTTCACACTTGTCAAACTCATATTCATCATGAGCTAAAATATCTTTTATATTGGATTCCAGCACTGCAAGTTTCTCTTCCAAAAATGCTTCATGAACTATTTTAGACTCTTTTAAATCATAATATCCGCACCCCAAGAGTACTTCCTCGCTACCGCTCACAGCGCATGCCGTAACATTGCCCAATTGTTTTGCCAGCAGATAATAAAACTCCAGTTGAAAGTCGGTTGCTTCTGTAAAATTTTTGGCTGTGTAGATTGGATAATTGCCTGTTTTGTAATCAAGCACAAATATCTCATCATCTCTTTTATCTACTCTGTCAAGTACGCCGGTTAACGTAAGTCCTGCAAATTCACACTCCAGACTTTTCTCGCACATTTCTACATGCCAAGACTCTTTAAATCTTTTTACTTCTGTCTCGCAGAACTCATCCATTCTTCTTTTTTGCAAACTGATGAGGTACTTTTCAAGCTCACTTTTTCCACATGCAGCGTCAAGCTCTTTGTGTAAATCTCTTTTTAACTCTTCTGTACTGAGATAACTGTTTTTTTTGCTGTACAGCTCTTTGAGCGCTGAGTGGACATCTACACCGATTTCCCACTCTTGGGGCATGTCTTTTGGTATCTCATGTTGGTCAATATGCTCTATGTATCTATAATAAAACTTTCTTTTACATGTAAGGAATGTTTTGAGTTTTGAAGATGAGAGTTTTTTCTCTCTGAAGTTATATTTTTGTACAATTTTTTCTTCTGTCTTACCATGTGGAAGTGCTCTTGTAAAAAGTATGCTTGCATAGTCTATCTCTGCATGTATGTTCTTTTCTTTTATATTTAGCTGTTTTAAAAATCTTGAAGCACTGCTTTCGCTTGACTTAACATAAGAAATTGCCACCTCTTTTGAGCGATTTATCAACATGTCATAATAGTGTTTTTGGAGATTTTCTCTGTCATTCATGGTTGGCAGTGAGGCTGTTTCTCTGATATTAGTATTTAAAAACATATCTTTGTCGCTTCGCTTTGGTACATTAGAGTCGCTGAAGTCGACAATGATAACTGCATCAAACTCAACCGCCCTAGTCTCAAGAACACCCATGACGGTTATTTTCCCGCCTCTGACATCGTCAAGTGTTCTTGATGCAAGTCTTTGTAGGAACACTGACAAAAGTGATTTAACGCTCATCTCCTGCATGTGAGGTAAAATATTTTTAAAACTGTAAATCTCTTCTTCAAAGATTTTCAGTTCTATTTTCGAGGCTATACTCTCTTTATACACATTTAAAAAAGCTGTAAAATCTACCTCTGTAGCTTTTTTATAATATATACCAAACAACTCCACATAAACTTCATCGCCAACTCTGTCTAGTCTGGCTTCGTTTTCTTTTGAGTCCTGTTCAATTGCTTCACATGTAGAGTTTAGCTTTTCGTAAGTTTTCGTTTTAGAATAGGGCTCACCCATCGCAAAGTTAAAGTTTGATTTGTCATCAAAACTTTTTAAAACTTCAGCCATTTTTTCATCTGGTAGAATTACAGCAATATTTTCAGCTCTGTAGCCTTGTTGTATAAACTGATACACTTTTTTCTTTATAAATGCCACTTGAAGAATCGACTCGCTAAATGACTCACATGTAACAGCTTTATTTTTTACTATCTCAGTCTTTTCTAGGACTGCATTTAAGTTCAAAGATATGTTGTATTTATAGTTCTTTTCTAAATCCAAATCTGAAAACTTGCTTTGCATTTTTGTGTTGAAAGCGGATGTATTTAAAATCAGGTTTACACTGCTGAATTCACAGCATTTTTGCAGTACCTCTAACTCAAAATTTGTCAGATGACCCTCTGCATGTATCTCAATATTTTTATTTAATTTTGCATACTCTTCATTGAAACGGTAAAGTTTTGGCAGAAATATTCTATCAAGTATTTTTCGTTCATTACAAAGCTTCTCATATCTTGCATATAGCTCTTGAAGTATCGTTATATGCTCTTCATACTCGGCATATATATCTGAAGTATCGAGATTAGCTATGTCGTACAGCTCTGCACTTAACTCTTCAAAAAACTTAAATATATAGGTAGAGTTTTTTGTAAAGGTAAAGAAGTTTCTTTGGATTTGCAGATTTTCAAACGCTTTAAAATCAGATGCTTCCAAAAGCAGTAAAACTCGGCTGTCTTCGTCTGGGGTTTTAAAATTTTTGACTATGCAAAGCTTGCTGATAAAGTCTGACATCGTTATGTAATTTGGTAAAAAAAGTGTGGCAGTTTGGATTTGGAGTTGCTCATGCCTTATAGCACGAGCGGAGGGTAAGACAATTGTTTGTTTGTTCATAATTTTTTACGGACTTCTTGCGAAGTAAAAAACATCATTAAAACTCAAACGCCTCTTTAGCTCTTGTGTCAGCTTTTAAATTGTAAAATCTTTGCAATTTATCAACATTTACTTTTGCCATAACATCCCATCTGCCATTTTTAGCTAATTGGATAGTTTTAAAAGTATAAATGCCATTTTCTATAGATGGGTTATCTAATTCTACATTTAAAGAGCTGTCATCAGGTCTTGAAACTACAACTTTTATTTGGGCATTATCAACAGGCTTTGAATTTTTATCTAAAACTTTGTATTTTATAGTTGTAGCATCAAGACTCAATCCATCTGTGATATATTGGATGCTGTATTTACTATCAAAAGTCATTCTATCTTTGATGATGTCGTTTGCTCTTGCATCGGCATCTTGATAACTTGTCATATATATATCACTATTTTGAATAGAAGCCTTTTGTGTGATAACGACAGTCGCAACACAGAAACTAAATACTAAAGCTATTGATAACCCTATCGCATATGGCCAAATTTTTCCGCTACTCATCTTTATGTTTTCTCCTGTATAGTACTCTTCTTGTATACGCAAATATACCATAAAATACTACACCATAAAATAACAGCTTAACAACAAAAACAGCATTTTTGTTTGCATTACCCAGCCCATTTTCTAAAACTACATTCTTACTCTCAGCGATTTGATCTGCTATATCACCATATCCGTTAAACATAGAACCTGAGTATTTGCCAAGCAATTCTCCAGGTTTAGCTTTTTCTGCTAACAATGGAATAATAGTCCCGCCGTAATCACCAATAGTTTCTATAAAACTTTCTATACTGTCACTATAAAACAGTGCCATAATAAAAGATTGGACAGGTGATGCTACAGGGCTTAATACCTGCTTTTTATTAAAATACTTGTATAAAGATACATCACTTGCCAAAATATCAACTTTTGAATCCAGTTCGCTAAATGTCAATAAAATGGTTGGTTCATTAAAGTTTTTCATAAGATCTTTTTCATATTCGGAAATATGTTGTCCTTCTTTGAGCTCTTTAATCATAACCAATCGGAGTGATATACCAGTTTTTTCATATAACTCAGCACCTAGCTTATTAACATCTGCTCTAAACTGAGGATTATGTATTACTTCGTCTTTATATAAATATTCTGCACTTGTTTGGGCACTTAATGTTACTTGAAAAAATATTGTGAGGATGAGGGCCGCAAGCCCTCGTGAAAATTTCAATGAAATTTCCTTAACCAATATAAAGATGATTAGGTGTTAAAACCGCGTAAGCTGTGTAAAGAGCCATAATTACCAGACCCCATGAAATTAGTTTTTCCATTATTTACTCCCTTACTTTACATCAACAAGATGTTTAGCATTTTCAGTACTAATCATTTTGATTGATTGCTCATCTTTAATATCATAAAAATTAGTTGCACTTGCATTTTGAGCACCAATACCCAAAATTGTTAATACAACCAATATGCTTAGTAGCAATACAGTTGCTATTAACATACCAGTTATTCCATCAAGAGCAAATATACTTCTGTTTTCATTCATACCCGACTCCTTATTTGCTTAAGCTAGTGATATAAGCACCAACTGCTTCTTTTTGTTTAGCATTAAGTCTGTCAAACTTAGGCATTGTACCGATTGCCGCTTTTTTACCATGATTTAAAATATTCGTAACAAGCGCTGGAGTAAACTGTGCTACGTTAGGAGCAACATATTCCATGCCTTTACCATCTTCACCATGACAAGAAGCACAAGTACCGGCAAAAACATCAGCGCCAGCGCCAGTCATACCATTTGCAACATAAGCAGAAACAGCATCAATCTCAGCATCAGTGATTAAAGCGCCAGAATTGCCGTTAAAGAGACCATTACGATCTGGCATTGGCATTTCCATACCCATCAATCCATTGTTTGAACCATTAAGAATTGTATATTTAACAGATTTTACTTCAATTCTTTTGTTAAGATTTGCAGCTTTACCATCAATACCATCAGCTGTTAAACCATGACAAACTTTACACTCTGCCAAGAAAACTGATTCACCCATTTCTACCAGTCTATCGCCGGTAATTGAACCATATTGAGCTGTAAACTTAGCGTCATGAGCCCTAACATCTTCATTGTATTCACCAATTTGTGAATATGCATTTACCGGATATCCTATAGTAAAATACCACATACCCCAAATCATTGTCAGGAAGAACATAATAGCCCAACCCATCGGCAATTCGTTTAGGTATTCACCTATACCATCCCATTTCTCTGCAGCCAACTGACCATCAGCTGTATCAGTTTGCATTTGACGAACATATTTAATAACTACAAATACTGAAATTAGTACAAGAGCTATTGCACCAGCAATAGCCAATTGATTTACGATATCACTCAAGCCATGCTTGAAGTCGAATGACATGTAAGTAAATCCTAACATTGCAGCTGTAAAAATAATTCCCCAAAGATAAATCTTATTCATATATCTCTCCTATTTCTTTTTATGCTCAGATCTAGCTGATACCGGAGTATCAGTTATATCGTCCCTTAATGCCATATTGCTATACTCTTCATAGTCTTTGCCACTCGCATCTTTCTTCTTTGTGTATAGATGATAAGCATACCCATAAGATATAAATACCAGCACGACCATAGCGCCAACATAGCCATAAGCCTGAAGTTCAGCAATACTCATTATAATCCTCTACTATTTAAGACTGTTCAAATATGCTATAAGCGCTACAATCTCAGGAATTTTTCCTGCTGCCACAGCATCTTTAACATCTTGACCTTTCATATCAGCTGCAATTACTTTTGCTTCAGCTAATGCCATTGCATTTGCTTCTGCAACATTACTACCCATTTTAACAGTTACAGTTGACCCATCTTTCATAGGAACCGGTTTGTTGTATGGAGTAGAAAATACTTTAGCAACTGTTAATTGTTCTGCATAAGCAGTGTCAATATCAGCTTTATTTGTAAACATCCAACGGTATGCCGGCATAATTGAGCCAGGAACAACACCTGCAGGATCTTTCATATGATTTTCATGCCAGTCAGTTGTACGGTAGTTACCTACACGCATTAAGTCTGGACCGGTTCTTTTTGAACCCCAAAGAAATGGACGATCATAAGCATACTCACCACTTAAAGAGTAATGACCATAACGGTCAGTTTCAGATTTAAATGGACGAATTAATTGTGAATGACAAGCATTACAACTATTTTTTATATAAACATGACGACCCGCCAACTCTAATGTAGAGTAAGGAGCAGTACCGATTACAGGACGAGAAGCTTGTACAAAATTTGGAACTATTTCAACTAAACCTGCAAAAGCAATTACCAAGAACACACCTACCGCAAAAAAGAACGGATGTTTTTCTAACCAATGAAACATATTATCTCCTTTTCTTTATGCGCCCATAGGCGATGCATTTTGAAGCTCATACTCTTCAACAGGACGAGCTGACATAGTTTTGTATATATTATATGCAAACATAATAAAACCAACTAAGTATAATAAACCACCTACAGCACGAATTGTATAATAAGGATGAAGAACAGTTACTGTATCGATAAATGAGTAAGCTAAGTTACCAAATTCATCGTGAGCACGCCACATCATACCTTGAGTAATACCTGCAATCCACATAGAAGTGAAGTATAAAACAACACCTAAAGTTTGAATCCAGAATTGTGTTGCCATTAATGACTTAGAATATAACTCTCTTTTAAATACACGAGGAGCCATATGATAAAGTGCAGCCATAATCATAAATCCAACCCAACCAAGAGTTCCATCATGAACGTGACCAACAATCCAGTCAGTAAAGTGAGCGATAGCATTAACAGATTTAATAGCTTGGATAGGACCTTCTAATGTTGAGAACATATAGAATGTAGAACCTAGAACCATAAATTTTATCAATGGAGATGATGCAACTTGTTGCCACTCACCCTTCATTGTTAAAAGCATATTGATAGCTGAACCCCATGATGGTAAAATAAGGATTACTGAAAAAATTGAACCCATAGTTTGAACCCAATCAGGAACAGTTGAATAAATAAGGTGGTGACCGCCAGCCCATAAATAAACAAACATCAAACCCCAAAATGAAAGTAAAGATAATTTATAAGAGTAAATTGCCTGACCTGATTCTTTTGGTAAGAAATAGTAAATCATAGCAACAATTGGCACTGTAAATACGAATGCAACAGCATTGTGACCATACCACCATTGAACAAGGGCATCATTTGTACCTGAATACATTGAAACAGAGTGCATTATACTACCAACTCCACCGGAAGCGAAATATGTAGGCACTTCCATATTGTTAAATAAATAAAGCATAGCAACACCTAGGAAACCTGCTATAAAATACCACACAGAGATATAAAGTGATTTTTCACGACGAATGCCTATAAGACCGAAAATGCTTATACCGAATAAAACCCATATAATAACTATGGCGATATCTATTGGCCACTCAAATTCAGCATACTCTTTTGAAGTAGTGATACCCATGAAAAGTGATACAACAATAGCAACAACGCCTACTGCATATAACCAAAACATTAACTTTCCAATAAACATTAGAAACTTAGACTCTGCCATCGATACCTTAAGTACACGTTGACCAATATAAAACCAAGCAGCAAAAATACCACTTAAAGTAAACCCAAATGCAACTGAATCAGTATGCAATGGACGAAGACGACTAAAGTTAGTATATTCTGCTAAACCTTCACCTAGGATAGTGTTGACCCCTGGATATGCAAGCTGAAATGCCAAAATTACACCGATGAGCATACCAACAATTCCTAATACAATTGTCATGAACATAAACATCTTTGTAACCGTATAGTCGTACTCTAATGGACGATTCTCCATATATAGCCTCCTTAAAAATTCAAAGTAATTACTTCTAATTAATTTAAAATAAACTTATTAGATTAATTAACATTGCTATCTTAACAGCATAATGGTTTAAGTTGTCTTAATTAGTGACTAATTAGTGACAAATACAAAACATTATTATCTTTTTGTTTACTTTTGGAATTATAGGAGATTTTAAAAAGAGGTTTTTGAAGTTTTTTGACAAGTGATGCTATTTTAAGCATCACTTCTTTTAATTAATGACAAAAATTCATTAAAAATATATCTACTCTCTTTTGGTCCTGGACTTGACTCCGGATGGTGCTGAACAGAAAAAATCGGGGTGTCTTTGTACTTTAACCCTTCTATAGTATTATCAAAAAGATTTGTATGTGTCACTTCTGCAATTTCCACTATATTGTCAGGTACATTATAATTATGATTTTGGGCTGTGATTTCAACCAAACCTGTTTTAGCATTTTTTACCGGATGGTTTCCACCATGATGACCAAATTTCAGTTTATATGTATCATATCCATGTGAGATTGAAAGAAGTTGATGTCCTAGACATATCCCAAACATAGGAATTTTTGCATTAATAAGTTTTTTAATCTGTTCCTGCTCTTTTTTTAGAACCAATGGGTCACCTGGTCCGTTTGAAAGAAATACACCATCTATATCTCTGGATTTATAGCGCTCAATCAAATCATCAGCATTAAAATCATTTGGGATAACTTCAACATCCATTTTAGCTTGAACCATCTCATTTAAGATATTTCTTTTTACGCCAAAATCCAACACAACTACCTTAGCTTCGCTACTAGGAGCATCATCATATTTAAACTCACCTTGACTGTATGTTCCGGAGGTATGCTTGTAAGCCTTTTTTGTACTAACCTGCTCTATATAGTTGACATCTTCAATACGAGGAGAATTTTCTAAAATCTTTTTAAGTTCCTCTTTATCGCTTATTTTTGTTGAAGCTACCATCATCATAGCACCTTCAGTTCTTATCATCTTTGTTAAATATCTTGTATCGATGTCACAAATACCTATGATGTTATTTTTAACTAAAAAAGACTCAAGAGAATTTTCAGCTCTAAAGTTTGAGTATCTAGCCTGATACTTTCTTACTATCATCCCTTTGGCATGTGCAGTCGAGCTTTCCATGTCTTGTTCATTCACTCCGACATTACCAATCTCCGGCATAGTAAAAGTTACAAACTGACCTGCATACGAAGGATCTGACATTATCTCCTGATAACCGCTCATTGAAGTATTGAAAACAATTTCTCCAACACTTGTATTATCTGCGCCAAAACTATTAGCTTCTATAAATGTCCCGTTTTCAAGATAAATCCAAATTTTCCTCATCTTAGATTCCACTATTCCATACCTCTTTTCATAAGTTCTTCTCTATAAAGTTTTTCGTGTAAAATATCAAATTCATCAGTTCCGGGGATATATCTTTTTTTATAAGTTCTTATTTTATTCATCACCGCATCTTCTATTTCAGAGCTGTCTGCTATGAAAGATGTTATTGCATTGTATATAATATTTTTAATTCTATTTTCCGTTACTTCAAAGTGAATCAAATCTTCCTCATAAAGTTCATCCAATATTTTATGAGAAATATCTGAATATCTTTCTTCATAATTAAGTATCACACCAAATTCCGGAGCCAGTTTCTTTTTAATCATAAAAAACAGTTGTCTCTCATCAACCAGCATAAAATCTATCTCTTCTTCATTTTCTTCACATATTTGATCAGCTTTATCTTCTAGGGCCATCTCTTTTTTGACATTGTCTATTAAGATTTTTTCTGCTTCATGAGCCACTGGTTCAAGCCCTTTAGTCATCGTAACAACACCACTCTTGTTTAAATCAATTGCAACTTTACTAGCTATATGTGGTATAGATTTTAGTGATATTTTCATAGTGGACCCTACTTGTGAAATAAATTTTGGTATTTTACAATATGTAAGGTAAAGATATGATTAGAGCGAAATAGTTTTATCTATTTAGATAAAATAAGTGTTAATTCTGAGGCTTTTTTTGGATCCATTTTTGTGAGTATCTGCCCCACAGTTTTTGGCTTTAATGACTGTAAGATTAAAGCCGCTTCTGATGTGTTCATTCCCGAAAGTATACTCGAGGCGGCTGCCGCTTTCATTTTTGCAAACGTTTGGGCTATTTTATTCATTTTAATATCTTTAAGTTCTTTCAAAACTTCTTCATTTTTAGCTAGCATTTTTTTAACAGATTCCTCTTTTTGAGAAATTTCTGTCAGTTTATTATCTACAACTTCTTGTTCTTGGGCTAATTTTGTCTCTTTTTTTCTAAGTAAATCTTCTGTAGCTGTTTTTAGTGCACTTAATGCCTGCTTTTGTTCATCTATTCTTTCAAGTTCGACTAAAAGTTCACTTTTTCTTTCTTTAAATATTTCAGTACATTCAAAAAGTTTGTCACTCGTTTGTAAAGCAGATAAAGATGTTGTAAAGAGTATTAGAAACGCTAGTTTTATTACATGTAAGCTGATTTGCATCTATTTATCCTTTCGACCGTATGTCATTAAAGCAACTTCGTCCAGCTGTTTAGCTTCTTCTATTTTTCTTTTTTTGATGATTTTTTTAATCTCTTCAAGCTCTAAATACTTAAATTTTTCAAATTCAATCATATCTCGTTTTAGTTGTTCTCTTGCTGATTCGACTTGTTTTTTAGCAAAATTTACCCACTCAGCATTATGTGTTATTAAACTTCTTTGTGAACTAAGAAGAGTTCTTTGAGCAAGCAAGTCTGAGATATGCCCTTTTAATGGAGAATCTATGTCTTTGAGAGAATTATATGAAAGTTCAAGTGCAATGCTTGCACTGTTTAAGTCAGCATTTGCTCTTTGGACGACTCGTTCACTTTTATCCATTGTGCTTTTTTTCAAAGTAACCAATGAGCTAAAACGAGTCTTCATTTGTAAATCCTAAAGAATTATTGTGTCATCTCTCTCTGGAGAAGTAGATATGATACCTACTTTTGTTTTTGTAATCTCTTCAATAGCCAAAACATAATCTCTTGCCTCTTTTGGAAGCTCCGCGAGGGTTCTGGCTCCAACAGAGTTATCCCAACCTTTAAATGACTTGTAAATTGGTTTTACCTCATCTAAATTTGCCGGGATATAGTCTATCTGTTCCCCGTTAAGCTCATAAGCGATACAAACTTTAACTTCATCAAATCCATCAAGAACATCAAGTTTCATAAGAGCCAATTCATCACAGCCGTTTAAGCGGCTTGCATACTTTGTTGCAATCGCATCAAACCAACCACATCTTCTCGCACGACCCGTTGTTGTTCCAAACTCATGTCCTTGCTTGCCAAGTCTAGCTCCAGCTTCACCTAAATCTTCACTAGGAAACGGTCCGTTACCGACACGGGTACAGTAAGCTTTCACGATTCCTGTCACTTTTCCTATATCTTTAGGGTTAATCCCAAGACCCGTACATGCACCGGCACTTACGGTTGCTGATGAAGTCACATAAGGATAAGTTCCGTGATCGATGTCAAGCATAGTTCCCTGAGCGCCCTCTAAAAGAATTTTTTTATCTGCATCCAATGCATTCCAAATCATCTGAGTAGTATCTGTAATAAATGGAGCAAGTTTAGCTTTGTAACCTTCTAGCTCAGCTAAAAGTTCATCTTCTTTAGGTGTAGCAATTTCGAGGATATCAAAGATGTCTCTATTTTGTGCAAAATATCCTAAAATTGAAGCACATAGTTTTGCAGGGTTTAAAAGTTCTCCAACCCTAAATCCGACACGATTAATTTTATCAGAATAAGCAGGTCCGATTCCTTTGCCTGTTGTACCGATAGCTTTATCGCCCTTGAGTTTTTCACGAGCCTGATCTATTAATGAATGGTAAGGAAGATTTAAATGTGCTTTATCAGAGATAAAAAGACGACCTTCCAAGCCTTCAAACTGGACCATCTCTTTTATGATTGACTCAGGAGAAAGAACAACACCATTGCCAACTACATTGATTGCCTTAGGATTTAAAACACCTGAAGGGATAAGGTGAAGTGCAAACTTTACACCATCCACCCAGATAGTATGACCCGCATTATGACCGCCTTGGCTTCTACAAACCATGTCATACTCTTGTGCCAATCTATCAACAATCTTTCCCTTTCCTTCATCTCCCCACTGGATACCTACAATTAAATCTGCTTTCATATTTTCCCTTTTTTCTATAATTATTTAGTTGGTTAACGTTTCACATAAGATATCTGTATATATGGCAAAGCCCACTGAAGTCAATTCTTCATTTTTATATCTTCCGCCGCTTGCAAATACTTCATTTTTATCTATTGCTCTGAAAAACAGCTCATCATAGTAGAGCATTTCTGCATAGTACATAGGAGCTAACACGGTATCAGTATATGACATCTCAGAACATAAATCTTTCATCTTTTGAAGTTCTGTTTTTATTTCATCTGGAACCATATCTAAAAGTTCTTCAACTTGTTCTACATGTTGAAGGTAAACAAGTTTCTCCAGCCAATCCACTTTAAGATTTAAAAACTTTTCTATGTTTATATGACGAAAGTCATCAAGTGTCAACACATCAAACATGGCTGTTAATATATGAGGTATTCTCATATTTGAGATTTGAATCAATGGTTTAAGTTCAAGTTTTTCAAAAATCTTTACCGATAGATTTAAAACTGATGAAAGTTTTTCCTCTCCCATAAACTCAACACCGACTTGATACTGCTCATTTGAAGGGTAGCGAAAAACCGGCTGAATATAAAACCATTTTTTATGTTCTGTATTGCGCCCCAATCTTTTGTCGATGATTCTAACAACATCTATCGTAGAATCTGCTCTTAGACTCATGTTATTATTTTTAGAATCATTAATTCTGATTAGCTCTTTTTCGTTCGCGATACTAAGATGTTGATGATAAGAAAATATCGGCGTAACAATCTCTTCAAAGCCTTCAGCATACAAAATATCGCTGGCAACTTTTTCTATCTCTCGTTTAACCTTAGCGGATTTACCGAAGTATAATTTTGTGCCATTTGGGATCTCATGCTCAAGTATCATTTATATTCCAGCCTTAATTTGTTTACATGTAAGCGTTTGTTCAAGTATCATTTATATTCCAAAAAGTATTTCATTAAATACTCTGTTAGCACGACCGTCATACGCTCTTCGACCAAGCTTACTAAGTACCATTTCAACCGCATTTACAACCCAAGCCATCTCATAATCTTGGATTAAACCCATCTGATTTATACGAAATATTTTACCGTTGAGATGGTCTTGTCCACCAGCCACATTAACACTAAACTCATTTTTAAGCATTTTTCTTATGTTTGAAGCATCTTCATCGTCAATAGTTGTCATAGATTTTGCCGGAGTTTTTGGATATACATGTAAGCCTATTGCTTCAAGTGCAGATTGAACAGCATTTGCACGAACTTCAGTTTTTGCATAAAGCTTTTCTATCCCGCCATCTTTTTCTATAGTCTCAAGAACTTCTAACAAACCGATAATCAGCGTAGTAGCCGCTGTCCATGCTGTTGTATTTTTTCTTTGGGATTTTATCTCAGTAGCCAGATTAAAATAGTACCCTTTTCCTTTGCCTATTTTTTCTATCGCTTTGTTACCAAGACCTAAAATAGCAAGTCCGGGAGGCAGCATAAGCGCTTTTTGACTTCCGGCGATAAGGCAGTCTATGTTTGTTATATCAATCTTTTCTACACCGACAGCCGTAATGCCATCGGCAATAATCATAATATTAGGATTTATCGCTTTCACAGCCTTGGCAATCTCTTCAACAGGATGACGAAGTCCACCGGCTGATTCGCTGATTTGCACTGCGATAGCATCAATGTCACTGTTGTTTTTCACTGCTTCAATTACTTCTTCTACACTTACAGGAGTATTCCACTCATTTTTTATCTCAACATTCTTCAAGCCATTAGCAAGAGCAATTTTCCCAAATCTCTCACCAAATTTTCCAGAGTTAACATTTAAAAGAGTGTTGTGGCATAAGTTTATAACAGCCGCTTCCATAGCACCTGTTCCACTTGATGAAAGCATGACCACTTCATCTGTATTAAAAAGCTTAAAAAGATGTTTTCTGGTTTTTTCAAAAATTGCTTCAAATTCTGGTGTACGATGGTGCATTGTTTCATCTGACATAGCATTACGGACATTTTGAGGTACCGGAGTAGGTCCAGGCGTGAAAAGTAACATTATATGATTCCTATCATGATTAATATGTTTTAAAAGCAAGCATTATATCGAAATAACTTAAATTATCTCTTTTGTGTGTTAAAATAGCCATCTCATTTTAGGAGTTTATATGACTATTTTCGACTCAATTATTCTAGGTATTATCGAAGGTTTTACCGAATTTCTACCTATTTCATCTACCGGTCATCTCATCGTTGCAAGCCATTTTTTAGGGATAGACCAAAACAGTGTTACCAAAGCATATGAAGTTATCATACAGTTTGCTGCCATTTTAGCAGTTGTATTTAATTACAAAGACAAATTTACTCTTAAAAAAATAGACTTATGGACTAAAGTTTTTCTAGCATTCCTTCCTATCGGCATAGTAGGATTTATTTTTTCACACCAAATCAAAGAGCTTTTCAGTATACAAATAGTTGCCATTATGTTTATAGTTGGAGGAATTATCTTTTTAATAGTTGAGAAATTTTTTATTCCGAATGAGACATATTTAATCGATGATGTCGAACAAGTTACATTTAAACAGTCTCTTATTATAGGACTAGCCCAAGTTTTTGCACTCATTCCGGGAACAAGCAGAGCCGGTTCAACCATTATAGGAGCATTACTTGTAGGTCTTAGCAGAAAAGCAAGTGCAGAGTTTAGCTTTTTGCTAGCTTTTCCTGTCATGAGTGCTGTAACTGCCTATGATTTATTAAAACATTATCATGAGTTTAGTGATGCAAATCTTTTAACTTTAGCTGTTGGATTTGTTGTTTCTTTTATTGTAGCCTATCTCACTATAAAACTTTTTTTAGCTTTTTTAGAAAAATTTACCTTTGTATCTTTTGGTATTTATAGAATACTGTTTGGGGTGGCACTGCTAATAATTTTCTAATAATAGAATAACTATTACTTATACACTGCATATATACTATGGTTGTATACTTAGTTCTATACTTTTTTCACTTGATAGTTTTTTATAGGTAATGACAGCCTTGACTCTATACTCACCAGATACGGGAACAGGATCCATATGGACATTAAAACTTTCACTTAGACCATTAGTAGCTTTAAGAGTGGTTGTTTCTGACGTGAAAAGCACTTCATTGTCCTGTGCGATGGTGAAGAAAAATACCACATCAAGCTTATCTTTCTTTTCAGAAACATTAATTTCGAAATCGATTTCAATATCGAATGCCTGGTTTTGCATAACGGCATTAGGCGTAGTGCTTAGGCTTGTAATCTTAAGACTAGGTGTTATGATGGCCTTAGGAGCTGTTACTGTCTGCGCTTGTGTTTTAGAAGAGTCTATGTCCGGAAAGCTTACTTCTGCAGGCTCATCATCTTTTGTTACATATACGACTTTAATATTTTCCTTTGGAACATAAGCTTTAAGTCTTGGTTGTGCTGTACACCCATTAATAAATAAAATTGTAACTAAGCTAAATAATAAGATAGAAATTAATTTCATCGCTTGTCTCTTAGTTCAAATGGAAATTCATTATCAAATCTGCACTCACCTTCGACCATCCACCAGTTTCCACCAGCCGGGTTGTAATTTGCAACGATATACTCTTCATAAGCAAACTTACCATTAGGAAATATGATAAACCCTGTCCCCGGAGTATTCTCACTCCATTTTAATAAAAGGGAATTCTCTGAAAACTGATAGGTATTGCTTCCAGTTAACAGGGCAAAAGCATCTCCCCAAAGACCGGCACTTGATAATATCATATAGTCAATGCCGCCCATTTGTTCCACACTAAATTGAGTGCCTTTGGCCACAGAAAGTGATCTGCCTGCGCCAAGACTACATTTTAAATCTGATGTAGCCACCATAACAATTGGGGTTTTTTGGATCTCTTGGGGGCTTAATCCATGTATGACTGTAGTTGAGCAAGCACTAGTTAGTAAAATTATTGCTAAACTAATTAAGAATGTAGTAGTGAGTTTCATCTTTTATCCTTTTAAATCTTTATTTGATTGTCAATTTGACACTTTTTTCATTAGAGAGTTTTCCATATTTAATGAAAGCCTTTAGCATATATTCACCAGATACGGGTACAGCATCCATATGAGCATTGAAAGTTTCACTCAGACCATTAGTCGCTTTAAGGGTAGTTGTATCTGATGTATAAAGAACTTCATTATCCTGAGTGATGGTGAAGTAAAAAAGTACATCAAGTTTCTCTTTTTGACTTGGGGTATTTGCTTCAATGCTAATTTTGATATCAAAAGGTTTGTTGAGCGGAACGCTCTTTGGATCAAACTGAAGTTCTGTTATAGATAGACTTGGAGTAGTAGTCATCTTATGTTCAGACATGGGTGATTTCCCTGTTTCAATATAGGCAGTGGCTACTTCATACTCCTCTTGGTAAAACTTACGAGTAGGAGAGGATGAAGGAACTTTTATGATGATATTGGCTCTTGCATTGAGTATATTAGGGTCAAGTTTATGAGCTTTTTTAAAGATTTCAAGCGCTTGGGTCTCTCTGCCTAGGGAATGAAAAAAATAAGCAAGATGATAATAACTGTTTGAGTGTGGTTTTATTGCTATAGCCTGCTGCATTACTTCAACAGCTTCTTGTTTTTGCTTACTTAACCAATACGCTATACTTCGATTTTCTGAAGATAATTGTGTGTTTTGTAAAGCTTTGTCATAATTACCTGTAAATATATCAATGACACCAATCATGTTCCAAGATCTTTTATTATCTTGATAGAACTCAATGGCTTTTTGAAAATCTTCATAAGCAAGGGTATATTCTTGTTCTAAAAAATATATCATACCGCGCAGATCAAATAACATCGATGAAGCAAAACTTTCGGATGTGTTGGGAACGCCTAGGGCTTTAAAAATATCTGTAATTTGAGAAGATACCTTTGGGGTATATATAGCAATATCAATCTCTTTTAAAGCATCTTGAGTCTTTCCTGCATTCAAATAAGATATTGCTCTATAATAGTGGGCATCGCCTCTCGTCTTATCTAACGATATAGTGCTTGAAAAATAGTCGATGGCTAAAAGTGGCTCGCCTTTGTACAAATGTGCTATACCCAGTAGAAAATATGGTTGCGTATATTTTGGGTGTTGGACTTGCATCACGTTTGCCTCTTGTATTGCTGTATCATAGTCTTTATTTTTGATAGAGTTATAAATATTTTGATAGGGAGACTTTGTTCCATACTCACCGTTTACAGCCAACCATTTTGTAGCATTTGCTCGAACTTGTTGCATTGCTGTTAGCCCAGATGAATTACTACTACAAGAACTTAATATTAAAATTAATGATACAAATACTAAAGCCTTATATATATTGATTTTAATCATTACCTACATCCTTTACTTTTTCTCAGTGTAGATAGAGGTGGTCCGTCATTACCCAGAGACCTCCATGTATTTTGCAGTGTGACATTTGAAAGATTTGTTGCTGGTCCTTTGATAAGTTTAATTTGTGGGCCAGACTCCCAAATTGCTGGTGGACGTTTACTAGAAGGAGTTGCAGCGATTCCTACCTTACACGGATCTGTATTATACTTTTGATTAGCTTTACGAAGAATACTTTCTTTAGTAGCCGGCGCTTTAATACTAACTAATACATCATGATACCCCTGAACTCTAAAACTCTTACCACCATAATGAGGGACGTATCCACTACCAGACACACGATAAATAATCTGCGATACTTTATTTGACGTCCTCACACCTGAACTATTACTGGAAGTACTTTGTCCTTGCCATTTCTTATCCCCAAGATTACTATTAGGTAATGGGTGTGGTTTTCTTCTGTCATTAAGGTCTTTTTGTTGCTTAATAGCTGCTACCCCATTTGATACGATATTAAACAAGTCCATTGCATTAGCTGTTTGGCTTGGCTGAGGAGAAGGTATTGAGGCTTGATATCTTCGTTCTTCATCACGTTTTGCATCGTTTTGCGTATTGATAATATTGTTTGCATTTTGCCATATAGTTTGGCTGATATTACATTGATTATTAGCGGCTTGTGCCTGAAGGGAAATGACTTCATTGACGTTGTTTGTTTGAGTAGCAGTATGCATCCTGCCTGCAATAACTTTACATAACTTATTTTTTTTTGCCTTGTTGAGAGAATTTTGAGCAGTATAAACCCACTCTACACAATCTCCCGATTTGTTAAGAACGGCTTGGGCTGCATTGAGATTCCCAGATTTATAGGCATCTCTTGCCTCTTGATAGTATGTATCGCAGTTAGATGTTTTTGTAGGGGTTCCCTTATCTATACTTGACATATTAAATATACTATTTTTCTTTGTATCTTTAGAAGTGTCGTTATTTTCTACTTTATCAATACTAGACATATTAAAGATATTTTTTTTCTTTTTCTTTTCTTTAATTTCACCATCTAAGTATGCAGCACCACGTTCACCATACGTTAATTGAAGTGTAAATCTCCCAGGTTTAATAGCAACACCACTAACAGGGTTTCCTGATCCTCCTAGACTTAATAAATCTTGCCTTGAGTTATTCCAAGTAAAACTACCAGTTGTATAAACTGCATTTGAATTATTTGGATTGATGGCAGTGTATGTTACAGCATCTCCAACATAAAGTTTTGTTGGTCCAACAATTCTTGCTACATCATACGCATCATATGTATTTGTGTTATTAGCGCTTGAATTAGTCGATGTTATTGGAGGTGAAGTTGTTGTTGTCACAGGTAATGTTGGGGCTACAACAGGGGGAGTAGTTTTCTTAGCGCATGTACCAAGTAGATGTTTATTGTCTTGAAGAATGAGCAGTGCATTAAAATGAAGTCCTTCCGCTTCTTTTACTTTCTGGATTGATGGTTTAATGGAGATACATTGTATAGAAGTATCTTGTTTTTTTGGGAGATTTTTAAGAGCATCACTATCATGCAAGTTTCTTTGTTCTAAAGACGTAATTTCCTTTTTTGATATATGCTTAGCATTATTTATAGCATTTACTTTTGTAATGAGTGTGTCGAATATCTGTATTTCTTTAGGATACTGAATATAATTTTGTTTTGTAGCGATGATCTCTTTTTTGAGTTGAATTAGCTCTACAGCTAATTTCTGTGGGATATTCGTTCCCATAGTCTTTATGCAAGCAGCATCTTCTTTCACAAGTGCATAGTACTTTGACTCTCTCTCGGCTTTTGATTCTCGTTCTTTTAGCTTACTGTTGACATCATTTATTGCATCTAATATTCCTGCTAAAGATATAAGTGAACTCTTAGCATTTAGCAAAGCTAAATCAATCTCAGCAAAGTACCTTTGTCCCACATTATAATTACTTTTAATGAAGGCTTCGTCTGCAGCGGTTTTACAAGTTGAGAAATTATTCTTGGCAACGTTTACATTCTTTTGGACAAGACTCTCTCCTGCTTTGACTATGGCATAAAAACGAATGATACTTGCTTCTGTCTCTTTAGCTTTTATACACTGAATATCCGCACCATCTATTAGTCCTTTAAATGCTGCGTGCTCAATATTCTGTAAATATTTTCTAATAGTAACTATCTTTTTTTGATTTGTATCTTTATTATTAAAACATTCGTTTAGCTCTTTACTCTTTTGGCTGAGTGTATCGAGTCTTGCTTGATAACGTTCAAAAAGTATCTTAATAATATAGAGATCATTATCTTTTGTATCTTTTATACGTTTATCTTTTCTCTTTTGAGCATCTTTTTTGATTCTTGCTATTAGCTTTTTTTCCTCTATTAAAATAGCTATTAGCTTTTCATTGTCTCCAGTTTCAAGGGCCGTTCCCATCGCCTGTAGCTTGTCTCTATTAAGTTCTAGTATTTCTCTTGGGGTTTTGCCACTTGGTGCATCTATGGTATGCACATATTCCAGTTTTCTTTTGATATGATCTCCTAGACCACGTTTTATTAATTCTGGAGAGTTAGTTGCAAGATCATTGATTAGACTTATTGGAGGTGGTATAAGCTCTGAAACAGCGGCATTGGCTACAGTTGTTACATACTCTTTATACGAATCGAGCAATGAAGAAGCAAATGTATTTGTCGTTAATATAAAGAAAAACATGAAAAACAAAATCTTTTTTATCGGTCGAAATATGTATAATAAAGTCATGACAATATCCTTAACTTAATTATAATACAATAACATTTAAAGTCAATAAATGTTTTATTCATATCTTAAGTATATGAATTTGGCACTTTATAGTGAAATATTTTAATCCTACTTTTGCAAGAAGTCCAATAAAGAGACGAGTAAGATGTCTCATCATTTTTAACCTGATAATTCCCAGGATGGAATTTAAAGAGTTTTTAAAATATTTTTAGCAAGAGACAATGCTTTTGAGCGATGCGATAATTCTTTCTTAATTGCATCATCTAATTCACCCAAAGTTTTATCGTATCCATCTGGGATAAACATGGGGTCATATCCAAATCCGCCTTTTCCTTTTGCTTCTGTTATAGCATGTCCATACATCCAGCCATGAACGCTAAACTCAGCTTTGCTTGTTACTATGGCTATTGCTGCGGTGTAATGTGCAGGAGATGAAGTTGCATCTTTATTTTTTATGTCATCTATTAACTTATATAGGTTGTCTTTGTCACTTGCATCTGCACCCGCATATCTTGCACTGTAAATCCCAGGTGCGCCATCAAGTATATCAACACTTATTCCACTGTCATCGGCTATAACAATTATATTTTCATCATTTAAAGCATTAAATACTGCTCTTGCTTTTATGAGTGCATTTTCTTTAAAAGTGTCACCATCTTCAACTATCTCAAACTCTTCCATAAGCTCACTATAGGGTATCACTTCATAATCTTGATAAAGTCCCTTAATCTCCCTTACCTTTCCTTTGTTTGATGTTGCCAAAACTAATTTCAAATAATTTCCTTCAATTTAATATGACATTATAGCCATTATCTCAATCTACTTCTTCTGAAAACTTTTTTCTATTTTATTGAGTTCAATAACACCTGGACTTGGAAGTTGTATATTCGTTTTTTGAACAGCATCAGTAACCCACTGAGGGTAAATCCTGAAATTTAATTTTACAACTACACTTAGAGGGTATTTTAACTCTTCACTTCCTTGTATGTCGTAACTTTCAACCCTTCTCTCTCCTGCCGGAATCCTTGTATCACTTAAAAGCGTTTCATATCTCCAAAACAACAACCCTACTGGTTTGCCATCTTTATCACCAAATACTTTCATAAAAGGTCTTGCATCTTCACCCAAGTTTCCATCATCTTTTAGCTTTCCGCTGCTCAGCACAACTTTACCATCGCTATCTTTGAGAGTAATATCTAGCCATAATTCTCTAAAATCTGCTACTCCTGTGGGCAAATGGTGCCCTGCACCGACATTTTTAACGCCTACTAGAAGTTGATTATCTTTCATCTCTACATCAAGTTTGGCTGATGTTCTAAGGAGTTGAACTGTTTGTTCCTCATGCTCTTTGCTTTTAAGTCCGGATAAGAAATGATTAGAGCCTGAAAAATAGTGAACTTTCACATCTTTTTTAATCTTTCCGCCATCTGTAGAGGTTCCTCTGAGTGGAGCAAATTTGCCATCTTTTAAATATGTCATGTGACAGTCAATACAATCTTTATGTTCTTCAGGGTTTTTTGGATCATTATAGGGTGATTTTTCCCACTCTTTAAAAGTTGAGACAACTTTCTTTCCTGTTAGCGGTGAAGTTTCATCATGGCATGAAGCACAATAACTGCTTTTTTTATAGAGTTCATTTGAGTAACTTTTTTTATGAATATCTGGATTTGAATTAATAAATTTCTCTCCCAACCATTGACCTACATTAGATTTACTATCTTCAAACACATATCTTTCACGATTTCTCAAATCCAAGGTATAAGAAGCGTCTCCTTTACTTTCAGCTTTAGTAATTCTATGACAAGTCACACATGCAACCCCTTCTTCTAGCCTTGGCTTTTCATGAGTTTTAAAATCATCCACTAGAGTTTTGGCTCCTTTTTCAAAAAGAGAATTACTCATGAGGTTTTCATCCATTCTGTGACCTGTTTTTTTCTGACCTGTTGTAACTGCACTTGGATTATGACAACTCATACACCACTCTCTAAAGTCATCTCCCTCTACTTCTCCTGCCAAGCCTTCCATAACCATATAGTAAGGATTTGATTCTACTAAATTTTTATGATTGGAATCTGCCCATTGGTTAAAAATTTCACTATGGCAAGATTTACATTTTGCTGAATTTGTCCAATCCTGTTCATGATACTTACTCAGATTGCCTTCAATTTTTAGTGAACTAAGCTTAGTTTCACCTGCTTGCATTGGTGAAGAGTTAAAAATAGTTAATGCGAGTAGAATCGGAACGAGATAATACATTTTAGGTTTTCTGGTATGAAAAAAGAGGAGAAACAATAATAAGAATGAACCATACAGATGAATATAAAAAGAGTAACTTCCATATGTATCTCCACCGCGATTTCCTACTAAAAATAGGTAAAAACCACTAATCGTAATCAATAAAAGCACCGCCCCAAAAAACCATCCATTTTTACTCCCTCTTTTATCGATCATTACATGTTGATAAACATGGTAATTAACAAATGGAATCATTATAAAAATAGAGACAACAATAGAAACTATAATGTGGGTGGCTTGAATAATTCTAAAGTATTCCCACCTTATATCAATAACATCCCACTGCAATAATCCTGTTACAAACATCAACATCATAAATATTTTTATATATATCGCTTTCATAATTTATTGTTTATCGCTGGAATAATCAACGACATCTCCTTCAAGAGTTTTTAAGAATTCCACAATTTCATCTATTTGAGTCTCACTAAGATAAAGACCCAACTGATGTTTGCCCATAATGGCCACAACTTCTCTAATATTTGAGACAGAGCCATTATGAAAATATGGCGATGTTTTGGTTACATTTCTCAAAATTGGAATTCTAAAAAGGTGTTCATTATCTTTACCTAAATATCCGCCGATATTTTCAAAAGGAAAAACATCTGAAGAGGATATAAAGGGTGTACTAAAACCTAACGCTTCAACAATAAAAAAATCTTTAAGCGGAAATCTTTGGATAACTTGACCACCTACACTCATTCCGGTGTGGCATCCCTTACATCCAAGGTTGATAAAACTTGTAAGTCCCCTTTTTGCCTCAGGACTAATAGCACTGTTATTTCCATCTAAGAATCTATCATAATCGCCTCTTGTAAGAAGTGTGCGAACATAAGCACCTATAGCTTTAGTTGTATTTTCAAAACTGACGGTATCGTTTGCACTGGCAGTTTCATCTTTAAAAGCATCATTAAACATTTTTATATACTTAGAATCTTTTTTTAATCTTGCTTCCACTTCGGCTGGCGTAATTGCCATCTTAAAAGGAGATTGCATTGATAGCCCGGCTTGCTCTTCCACGCTATTAACTTCACCGCTCCAAGTTAAATATTTTGCTAATGATGAATTTAAAATTGTTTGCGTATTTAGATGGAAAGGATGCTCTTTTCCATCTTCACCGACTGATGCCGAAAATCTCTCTGTACCGCTTTCATCTCTTAAATGACATGAAATACAATCTACTTTAGAATTGGAACTGTCGTTAAGACCATTAACAAGGGGGCTGTCATGATGTTTTTTATCTTTACTAATCACATGACATGTAGCACAGCTTATATCTCCATTTTTAGACAGGTTTGTATCAAAATAGAGCTCTTTACCCAAAGCAATTTTTTCAATTGTTAATAATTTCTCAGAATTATCTTTAATTTTTAAAAGACCGCTGTAATCTTTTGGAACAGGCAACATCCCTTTTGATAATGCCCCCTTCCTTAATTCATCGTCATTATATGTTAGCAATTTTCTATCGGGTAAAAGGTTTGGCAGCATCAATAAAATAATCATAGTAACGATAGTCCATACAGCTGCGAGAAAGATAATTCTTGGCATATCTAATCCTGTTATATAACTAACACTCACTTTGCCGCACTAAAAGCCGCCTGCAGGAGTTTCTTATATTTATCTTTAAATTTATTATTTCAACTTTAACAAATAGTTTATAAATAATAGTTGCAATATAATAGCGCTATTATAACAATCCCATCTTGATTTAAGGCATATTTATGTTCAAAAAAGTTTTACCACTCTCTCTGATTCTTTCGTTAAGATTTTTAGGTCTATTTTTAGTTTTACCTGTTCTTTCGATTTATGCACTTACTCTTGACGGTGCGACACCGCTTTTAGTTGGTATTATTGTTGGCGGTTACGCACTTACTCAAGCTATATTTCAGATTCCTTTTGGAACTTTAAGCGATAAAATAGGCAGAAAGCCTACTCTTTTATTTGGACTTATTATCTTTTTAATCGGTTCTCTTATAGCTGCAACTTCTACTGACATCTATACTTTGATGCTTGGACGTTTCCTACAAGGTGCCGGTGCAATCGGCTCAGTTATAACTGCCATGATTGCCGATTTAGTTGAAGAAGAGACTAGAGGTAAGGCTATGGCCATCATGGGCGGCTTTATCGCACTTAGTTTCGCAGTTGCTATGGCTCTTGGTCCTGTGATTGCTGCTCACTATGGAATAGATTCACTTTTTTACATTACTGCCGGTCTATCTATTTTAGCAATTTTGCTTCTTTTTACAAAAGTTCCAACACCGCCAAAAATCATTCATATCTATCATGATACTGCAAAAATTTCTGACATATTAAAAGACTCAAATCTTTTAAATATGGTGATTATAAACGCGATGCAAAAGGGTCTTATGACTATGGCATTTGTTCTTATCCCGATTATTCTTGTAGGAGATGCTTATGGTTTTGGATGGGATAAAGCTGAACTATGGAAAGTTTATGTGCCTGCTATGATAGCTGGACTTGTTGCCATGGGACCTGCTGCTGTATTTGGAGAAAAGCATAACAAGCCAAAACAGATATTTTTAATCTCAATTGTTCTTTTTGTAGGTTCATTTTTAATTATGGGATTGACAAATTCCAGTACTGTTTTTGTTATTGGTGTTGTTTTATTTTTTATAGCATTCAATATGATGGAACCCTTGGTTCAGTCAATGATTAGCAAATTTGCGAAAGTACACCAAAAAGGGGCAGCCTTAGGTGTTTCAAATTCAGTTGCTTATCTTTCTACATTTATTGGCGGAACACTGGCAGGTATCCTTTTGGGTGTTAGTGACAGAGAAACGATTGGAATATCCATAGCTGTTGTTGCTGTTTTATGGTTGCTGTGGACACTAAAGCTTCAAAACCCTGTCAAACATTCTCATTTGTTTATTCCACAAGTGGAAGTAAATATGAATAAACTAAGATTATTAGAGAGTGAACACATAGCTGAATGGTTTATAAATGACACAGAAAAATTAGTTGTAGTCAAATATAATGCGGAAAAATTAGAAGAAGCTGAGATTAAAGCTAAAATATTAAACTAAGCGCATTAACATGTAGAATAATCTCTTCACATGTGAAGAGATTATATAAGACTATTTGTTTGGAATAATGTACATGTTAAAGTATCGACCTTCAAAGCGTGGCGGTTTATCCATAGTACCTAAATCTTCAACCATAGGCCAAACTCTCAAAAGTACATCTCTTCCAGCTTCCGGATGAGCCATTTCACGACCTCTTAAAAACACACGAAACTTTACATGCTTACCTTCAGACAGAAACTCTCTCGCATGCTTTACTTTATATGCTATATCGTTTTCAGCTATTTTAACAGAGAGTTTAATTTCTTTAACATCTATTTTAGTCTGATTTTTTCTCTGCTCTTTGAGTTTTTTCTCTTCTTGGTATCTATATTTGCCGTAATCCATAATTTTGGCAACAGGAGGCTTTGCATCTGGAGCGATTAAAACTAAATCTAATCCTAACTCATTTGCTTTTTCCATAGCTTCATCCGTAGAGATAATCCCTAAAGATTCTGCTCCATCTACATTACATCTTACCTCTGTCGCGCGGATATCGTCATTCATTATGACACGGTCTTTTTTAGTCAAAAATTTACCTCATTTATTTTAGTTTGTATAAGTGACAAGAATTCTGTCTCACTTAGATTATATTGTTCTCTTGTTCTTCTATCTCTAATTGCTACAGTCTTGTTTTGAATCTCTTCATCACCTATAACAACTATCATCGGAACACGCGTTTTTTCTGCTGTTCTAATTCTCTTATTTAAAGAATCATTTTTAGAGTATATCTCTGAATCAGCACCAAAGTCGATAAGTTTATCTGATAATTCCTTAGCATAATCTTTATGTGAGTCTGCGACAGGAACAATTGCCACTTGTGTAGGAGCAATAAACATCGGAAATTCACCGGCATAATGTTCTGTAAGAATCCCGATAAATCTCTCAAACGAACCAAGTATAGCTCTATGAATCATAACAGGCTGAATTTTATCGTTATTTTCACCGTTATACTCAAGTTCAAATCTCTTAGGCAGATTAAAATCTAACTGAATTGTTCCACACTGCCACTCACGCCCGATTGCATCAGTTATCTTAATGTCAATCTTTGGACCGTAAAAAGCACCACCGCCTTCATCTATCTCGTAAGCTAAAGAGTTTTTATCCATAGCATTTTTAAGAGCCTGAGTTGATATCTCCCAAGCAGCATCGTCACCAACAGCTTTTTCAGGCTTAGTCGAAATCATCATCTTGTAGTCAAACTCAAAAGTTGACATAATCTTATCAACAAAATCGACCACTTCCATAATCTGCTCTTCAATCTGCTCTGTTGTACAAAAAATATGTGCATCATCCTGAGTAAACTCACGTACACGGAAAAGTCCATGGAGAGCGCCCGTCATCTCATGACGGTGAACAACACCATACTCAAAATATTTCAGTGGGAGATCGCGATAGGAATGTAAATCTTCTTCATATACTTTAATATGCCCGACACAGTTCATAGGCTTAACGCCGAACTCTATTTCATCGATATTTGTAAAGTACATATTTTCGCCGTAATTTTGGTAGTGACCAGATGTTTTCCATAAGTCTGAACGAAGCATCTCTGGTCCACGAACAGGCTCATAACCACGTTTGCGGTGTGCTTTAAAAAGAAGAGATTCTAATCTTGCACGCAGTCTTCCACCTGCTGGAAGCCAAATAGGAAAACCTGCTCCAACTTCTTCACGGAAAGTAAAAAGTTTCATCTCGTTACCGATTTTTCTATGATCTCTTTTTTCAGCCTCAGCCATTTGGTCTAAATATGCTTTTAGCGATTCTTTATCTGCAAATGCTATACCATATATACGAGTTAGCATCTCATTTTTAGAATCTCCGCCCAAATAAGCACCGGCAATTTTAGTAAGTTTAAAATATCTTATCAAACCGATATCTGGCAAGTGTGGCCCGCGGCATAAATCTTCAAATTCCCCCTGCTTATATATAGAAACTGTATCACTTGGAATTCTTTCCATAACAGCCAGTTTTAAATGGTCGTCCTTAAACTTCTCTTTTGCCTCTGCCATTGAGATTTCATACTTTTCTATTGGATATTTTTTCTTAGCAAAAGAAAGCATCTGTTTTTCAATTGTTTTAAGGTCACCCTCGCCTACCACTTCTTTTGTTTTGAAGTCATAGTAAAAACCCTCTTTTACAGTTGGTCCAACATAAAATTCGGCATCAGGATAGAGTGATTTTATAGCTTGGGCCATAAGGTGAGCTGTTGAGTGACGAAGAACTTCTAAAGCATCAGGAGAATTGTCAAGATGAATCTGTTCACCCTCAAATCCCAACTCTTTTGCAGTTTGCAAGTCAATTATTTCACCGTTCCGTTTTATTGCAATTTCATTCAATTTAAATTTCCTATTTTTTATTTACAATTCAGTTTTTAAGACTGCGCCATTTGATGCATTTGAAACTAAAAGCTGATAGCGTTTCAGCCATTTTGATTTTACTTCATTTTTATAAGGTACATAGTGATGTTTTCGTCTCAACAACTCTTCATCATTTACATTTAACTGTAAAATGTGTTTATCTACATCAAGTTCAATCTCATCGCCATCTTCGATAAGTGCAATTAAACCACCCTCAGCAGCTTCTGGAGAAACATGCCCGATTGAAGCACCTTTTGTAGCACCGGAAAAACGACCGTCAGTTATAAGAGCAACACTCTCACCGAGTCCCATACCTTGTATAAGTGCGGTTGGAGCCAGCATCTCTTGCATACCAGGACCGCCTTTTGGACCTTCGTAACGGATAACTACAATATTACCGGCTTTTACTTTATGGCTCATTATGCCTTTAATTGCTTCTGGTTGAGAGTTAAAACAGATAGCGGTTCCCTTAAACTGTCTCATACTTGGTGCTATTCCGGCACTTTTTACAACTGCACCTTCAAGTGCAAGATTACCAAATAAAATTGAAAGTCCGCCAACCTGAGAGAAAGCGTTTTCATTTCTATGAATAATATTTTCATCTAAAATTTTTGCATCTTTTATTCTCTCACCGATAGTCTCACCGGTAACAGTCAATGCGTCAGTAATTAGTAAATTTCCACGGCGGGAAACTTCAAGCATTACGGCATTTACGCCACCGGCATCATCAATATCTTTCATATGAACTGTTGTTAATGATGGAGAAATCTTCGCTATATGTGCAACTTTTTCAGCAATCGCATTTATATTTTCTATTTTAAAATCAACATCAGCTTCTCTTGCGATTGCCAGCATGTGTAAAACTGTATTTGAACTTCCACCCATTGCCATGTCAACAACAAAGGCATTGTGAACAGCTTTTTCATTTAAAATATTTTTAAAATTATACTTGCTGTTATCTTCCATTTTTGCTAATTCAACAATTCTTTTAGCAGCTGTTTTAACCATGGCGATACGTTCAGGTGTCATCGCAAGTACTGTGCCGTTTCCAGGAAGTGCAATACCCATAGCTTCACAAAGTGTGTTCATAGAGTTTGCTGTAAACATACCAGAACAACTTCCACCACTTGGACAAGCTTCACACTCTATTTCGTAGAGTTCTTCATCACTCATTTTGCCTTCAGCATGCTGACCAACCGCCTCAAATGCGGTCGCTAAATCAATAGGTGTCCCATCTTTTTTATGTCCGGCAGGCATAGGTCCGCCTGAAACAAAAATAGTAGGAACATTTACACGAAGAGCACCCATAATCATGCCCGGAACAATTTTGTCACAGTTGGGGATACAAATCATCGCATCAAGCTGATGAGCATTCATAACAGTTTCTATAGAATCTGCGATAATTTCACGAGACGGTAAAGAGTAAAGCATACCTTCATGACCCATAGCAATCCCATCATCAACACCTATTGTGTTGAAAACAAATGGGACACCACCAGCTTCACGAATGGCTTGCTTAACTATTTCCCCATATTCATGTAAGAAAAAATGCCCCGGAATAATGTCAATATAACTGTTTGCTATCCCGATAAACGGCTTATCAAAGTCTTCATCTTTTAAACCTGTTGCTCTTAAAAGTGAGCGATGAGGGGCTTTATCAAAACCTTTTTTTATAGTATCACTTCTCATAAAAATCCTTATACCATATATTATAAATGCGATTATATCATCTTTTTAAAAAAATCTACTAAAAGCTCTTTACAAATGAAAAATAAACGGCTATAATTCCGCTCACTTAAAAACTAAGTGCGTAAAAAATTGCGGGAATAGCTCAGTGGTAGAGCACAACCTTGCCAAGGTTGGGGTCGCGAGTTCGAACCTCGTTTCCCGCTCCATTTAAAATTATAAATTGTTGATAGACACCCATGCCCGGGTGGCGAAATCGGTAGACGCAGGGGACTTAAAATCCCCCGGTAGTAATACTGTGCCGGTTCAAGTCCGGCCTCGGGCACCATTGGTAATTGATTGACTGGTGCCATCGCCAAGTGGTAAGGCCGCAGCCTGCAAAGCTGCTATCCCCAGTTCAAATCTGGGTGGCACCTCCAATTTTATAATACCTTTTTTAAACATAACAAACGTGGATCTTTGGCAGAGTTGGTCGAACGCACCGGTCTTGAAAACCGGCGAGGGTCATACCTCCCAGGGTTCGAATCCCTGAGGGTCCACCACCTAAACATCTTTTAAACCCTTAAAACAAGTACTTCCAATCACATTAACAGAAATTCCTAAGAACAATAATTCTATCTAACTTTTAATCAGATATACCTAAATACTATCATTTTGTACCCAGCAATGTACCCAGCTGGGTACAAATATTATGGCACTACCAAATCTGGTCTAACCCTATAAAGAGAAATAGTATCTCAAGACCACTTCTGCAATCCCCTAAACTAAAATCACAAAGTGACTACCTCTTGACTGAGTAGTACGAGCTCCAATCAATAAAGAGCTGTCTCGTGGTTAATATAACACGACATTCTTTTAAGTGAAACGCCAACTTAGGACTGAGGCACGAAGACATAATTTGTAAAAGAATGTGTGTTATGTCTAAAGTTAACTTAATTCATCCGCTGTGAATGTAAGTGGGTCAGTTTAGCTTCACACTTGTTTGGAGATAAACTTAGCCGTCTCATTCATGGCTGTAGGTGAAGTCAGTTTACGTCCAAAGCTATACCGCTTGTTTGAGTGGAACGAAATGAGCCCAATGGCGTTTGAATGATGACAATAGCTGTGAAGTGAGAGGAACGAACGGCACTCTGACAACAAAGAGAACAACCAACATAGAACCAAACATAAGAAGAAAAACAAGAAAATTTATGAGCCGTACCTTGTAGGCGAATCATGAAAGCAGACCTTGGCTGCTGTAATAACGGAGTGAGACCTTGGCTCACGGAGTGATAGTAATTTCATCCCACTTGCCCTATAAGAGATAAGTAAAAAAGAAAGCTACACATCTTACACTTGATGTAGAAAATGTAGCTTATGTAGGATTATATTAGAAGAGTTTTACTCTCTATAAAGAGACGTCATGAGCATCATAATAAGCCCTATTAAACGCACAAACGCAACTCTGACTCATAAGAGTCTGTTTGCTCTTCAAAGTGCCTTCACGACGAGATATGAAGCACTTTTATTATGCTCCCACTGTTGGTCTGTACTCAGTATTATTCACTGCGAATACATACCAAAACAATTCACTAAATGTACTGGGAGAGAGCATCTCCTTTGCCATCTCCATAATTTCTAATCCAGTCGGTTCACTGTAATTCTCTTGCAAGTATTCTCGGTAACTGAGTGCCAACTCAAACTCTTGTTCTTGCTCCTGCATCATCTGATTTTTAACCTGTGCCATTATGCTACCCTCCCGATTACATTAGGTTCAAATTCTGTATAGTCCATTCTCAAGTCTCTTGCTATGGCGGAGTAGTCAATGTAAAATTCTAGGGCTTTTGGAATCTCACCGAATAATCCTTCATCCACAAAGTCTGAGGCTAAGAGCTCAAAAGTATCTGTGAAACTCTTGTTGTCTCTGTAGTCGTAGATATCGACATCATAAGAGTCCAAACCATTATCTATGACTTCTCGCTCGTTGTAGCCTTCGTACGAAAGTAATCTGAGCTTTAGTAAGTCATCATCACTGAACGCTTCCATAGCCTCTGCCAACTCGTTGAGACGGTTGATGTCGTCATATTCACCAATGACAATTTCAGCCTCGTAGTCAGTAATAAACACCTCTTCATGATTATCAGTTCCGCTCACAGTTTCACCCTCACTCAGCACTTCAGAGAGAGCCTGTGAGAGCTCAAACGCAGTAAGAGGTAGTTCAATCCATTTCCCAACTAAACTGCCTTCATTGTACGCCTGTAGGTCTGTTATAAATATTTTTAACATGATTTATCCTTTTCAATATTTCTACTGTTTGACTCTAAAGAGCACCTCTTTTTTCATCTCTAAAGTAAAAGCAAACCCTGCAAATGAGTAGCTAACCTGAAGATATCATCACTCAAAAGCGAAAGAAGTTGTGGAGTGAGACCGTGGCTTGCGAGCTCTTGGTGTAAATATTTATTGGAAGGTAAAAGTTAAGGATGTTAGAGAAGAGGTGTACGGGGGGGAGTACCAACGAAGGATGATGTTGGGCTACTGATACTACGGCTTCTGCGCCAGAGAAGGCTTAATTATATAAGGGCTGACTATTTCCAAAAAAAAATATCATATAAGGTTCACTACTTTGAAAAGTGTTGGATGAATCATACATAAGCTACATCGTATGTAGGAAATGTAGGTTATGTAAGGTTGAGTTAAAACTATTTTTATTGGCTAAGTACTGGAGCTTCTGCGCCAGAGAAAGTTTTTAGATATAAGGACAGTATTTCTCAAAAAATAAAAAATATGTATAAAGCTTATCTGATTTTGTATTAGACTATTAAAAGATAATTGTATATTTAATCGAGTTTTAGGCTTGAATGTTATTTACTACTAAAGTCCTAAGGGTTTGAGAGAATATAGAATTATTACTTTTTGAACACTTTGTGGAACATCCAAAGCTCTTAACACCTTGATATGTTCCAAAAGCTAGAAGTTAATGTCAAGGGCATCGAAGTTATCTTGATAAACACTTTTTAATTAAAAATTAATGATAAAAAAAATAAATTTGTTATAAAATAAATGTAGCTGTTATATTTACAAGGAGTTGTTGATGGGAATAAAAGAAGATATTTTAGAAGCTAGTAAGAGAGTTGGCATTAATCCATATACTAAACCTTTTAAAGCATCTGACCTAGGTTTAAACTCAAATAAATATGGTTCTTTTTCAGATTATTGCTCAGAAATAGATAGTATCTCAGGTAAATATACTGAAGCAACTATTTTAAAAGTTGCGGAAAAAGATAGAGGTGGCAGGCCATTTAAGTATTTGTTACTGTAGTAAAAATAACAAGAATTAGGAACGCAATAATCTATCTAGTAAGAAAATTATTGTTCACAACTAACGCTATCAGAAGAAAGGAATTGAACCAATGAATATTATTGAAGCTGTTGAAAGTAATGATCTCGAATTTTTAAGAAACAATATTGGTAAGTTTAACCCTAATCAAAATGGGCAATATGATTTTCCCTTACTCCACAGAGCAGTTTATTGGGGATATTTAGAAATCATACAATTGCTTATTGATAATGGTGCAAATATTAATCTTGAAGATAAGTTTTTAGATACAGCACTAGAAAGTTGTATAGAAGGTAATGAAAATAATTGGTATGAGTGCATTGAGTTATTAATAAACAATGGTGCAAAAATAAATGAAAACCTTTTACCCACTGCTGTTAGATCAGAAGTTTGCATAGATATAATCAAATTATTACTAGAAAATGGTGCTAATGTAAATAGTATTGATTGTAATGGAGATAAGGCTATAAATTATGCATATGATCATAATCTCAATGATATTATTGAACTATTAAAAAAATTTGGTGCCGAATATGATGGTAAAACTACAGAAGAAGAACAAATAGAAAGAGACTTTGCTATTGGCATGGTAGAATCATATAAAATTAGAGAACATTTAAAAATGAAGAAAACAGTAGACGAAAATTGAGTTCTGAAAGAATTTTAATTTAGTTACAGAATGAAATATATCTACTAAAATTATATATGTAGTCATAGTAAAGGTTAAAGATGAATACTCAAGAATTACAAAATAAGTTTATTGATGAAGAAATATGGATATTAACTTTTGGTGGTGCATTTCAACGAGCTGAAATATACAAAAAAGATAGTCTTTCAGATACTGAGCGAGAAAAAGTGAGAGCACAGTTTAGAGAAAAAATCAAACAATATATAAGAGAAGAAATTGTTCCTCAATATAAAAATATTATTGATGAAAACAAACATATTCAAAATATTGAAAAATTTTCGGAATGGAGTAAAAGCTTCTCGTTAATTTTAAATGGTGGATATTTAAAAATTGGTGTATCTCAAAAGTTGATTAATTTATATCTTAAATACTTATGGAGCTTAGATTTAATTAAAACTCCGCCTCATTGTCCATTTGATAGAATAATAATTACAAAGCTTGGATACGATAATCCACCAAGTTGGACTAAATTGGATGACATAAGTCAATATAAAGAGTTTGTCTCAAGGGCTAAAGAAAAAGCAAAAAAAGAAAATTTAAGTATCGCAGAATGGGAATTATATGTATTTCAGAGAAGATAATACCATGTATTACAAGTTTTTCCTATAAGTTTTATTTGCTAAATGACATTATGGACTTTCTAGTGTTCAGAGTCATCAAATATCAAAAAATAAAGTAATACTCTCTTTTACCAATCTGTAAGTTGTTGCACAAAGTGTAGGTTTTGGAGCTTAAAAGATTGAAGTAGCTTGGAACAAAAGCTTAATCCTTGTAGGTAAATTTCACTGAAGCCCTATCTACCGCAACCACTAACTTCTTCAACATCCATTAAAAAATAACCTACTTTCTAATCCTCACAACAAGCCTCTACAAGGGCTTTAAAGAGAATTACCACCTCGTAGTAGTTCTTAGAATCCTCGAGGCTTATACACCTCTCAAAATGACTCTGATAACCTTGTTTTCATTGAGCTGATAGTGAATTATAAAGATTAGTATATATTGAAGTATATTGTTGTATTTGATAGCTTCCACTACCACGACAAAAGTCGTTGTAGTCCTAGATGGCTTAGGCTTTAACAGGCGTTGCATTTTAGTTGGTGTTTGAGGTGGGGTTGGTGGTTACGATAGATAATATATTTGGTATAATGTCCTAATAATCATGGTTATCACTTGCTGTAAAAGTATGCTTTTTCTACCCTAAATTGGTATGTATTTTAATACCTTTTAGGTATGCTTTTTACATACCCATAAAGTAGCTATTATAGCCTTGCAAATGAGCTCACTATCTATAGATATAATATATAAGGAATTTCATTGGACTCTGATTCGACACAAATGACTATAAGCGTTCCAAAAGGTAAAGCGGTAAAGGTGATTGATGAAAGTAAAGAAGAGAAACCTCCCTTTCACTTCATCGGCACTGGAGCAAAACGCAAGGGAGCTCAGACTGAGCCTGTTGATTTCATTCAAGCTATCATAGAAATGAGTAAAGCTGAACAATTTGTTATCGGCATTATTAAGGATAAAGTCGGGTACAATGACTACATTGGTGAAGCCTACATTCCAACTAGTATGTTTAACTCTGGTGAGATACAAAAGTGGAAAAAAGGTTTTAGCACATTAAAGTCTAAGAACCTCGTATGCTCGACAAAGCGTAGCCACTTTATGATAAACCCCAATGCTTTTATACCCCAGGAATATAAGTTAGCTTTGGCTCAATGGAATAAGATTGTGCATAAAGATAATACTTCTGAAACTACCGAGACAGTTGAGACAGAAACTGATGCATTACCTTATGATTACCCTGAGTCAAGAGCAGAGTTACCTGAAGAAGTAGAGGCACTTTCGTATGATCATCCTTCGGACGAGTAGTGATATTTAAAGTAGTATAGCAGCTGTACGGTGTCTTCACATGTGCATCAATACAACTATATACACAGCTGGCGACACCTAATACCTCTAGTATATCCCTATATTAAGGGAGTAGAAGGCAGTATAATTTCCCTATGCAAAGGAACTAGCCAGCCACGAATAGTTCCAACTACCTAAACCCAGCCAGGTCTGTCCGTTCTCAGACCCTTCTTCGCGTAGTTCTTACCTATTATCCAAGTTCTTCCAGTTTTTTTTGTAAATTGTTGCGTCACCTGCGTCACCAATCAATTTTTTTGTGACACAGGTGACACATCTTTGCCTAATTTTTTTAAGTCATTCTATTGATTATTCTGGCCGCAATTGCTTGATTTGATAGCACCTCATTCCTTTAGAACCTCTATCTCGTGTAAAGCCTAATATAGACAACTCAGAAGAAAATTGATTAATGTTTAATGACTGGAATCCATTTGCTTTTGCCCATAGCTTATAGAGTTCATAGAGTACTTTGATTGGCATTTTACTTTCTGTATCAGCTACTATTCTATGTTCTTCGATAAATAAGTTCATAGGATTACTTTCATACTTATACTCTTCAATGATATCATCTGAGGCTTTACATGAAGTAAACTCCTTTTGTCTTAAAAGTCGCTCTAGTCCCTCAAGTATCCAGTTGAATATACCTGAAAGTTCGGTGGCTATAATCTTTTTATGTAGTTCTGGGTCACGTTCGTCTTCAGGTATCTTCTCAAGGTAAGGAACAATTATAAAACGTCTATAAAATGCATCAGTATGCTCTTTAGTCTCGGGAAGCTTATTGGCATTAAACATGAATTTGCATCTGCCATCTAGGTCTATGGTAGTCTTATACTTAGCACGGGCAGCGACTGGTTCGCCAGAAACTAACCTTTTAAACACATCGACACTGATCTTCTTAGCACTGATCTCACTTCCATAGTTGAGTAGTTTTCCTTGTAGGGCGGTACGGTTGTCATTCCCACTATCTCCGTCTACAAGGTCACCAAGAGTTTTAGTGCTAACATTCTCTTTACCTAAAAGTGCAGTAATTATTTCAAACTGAACACTTTTTCCATTCGCACCATTGCCATATAATAGTAATGCTTTTTCTAGTTTAAGATGATTAGTAAACACATATCCATGAAACTCTTGTAGTACTTTCTGAGATTCTTCATCAGGTAAGACACGCTCAAGGTACTTTCTAAATAGGGGTGCCTGTGCATCTTTATCGTATTCAAATGGAAGAATGTATTTTATGAAATCTTCTTTGTTATGTTCTCTTACACTAATTCCTTCTTTATTTACTTCAAATGTAACATTTTGAAGATTAATAATGACGGTGTTATCATCTTGCTTAGCCTTATATATAGGTATCTGTGAAAATGCTTGCTTATATAGTTTTGACAAGAAATCAACTGTGTGCAACTCCAATCTATAATAGAACTCCATCTTGATTGCTGCGAGTTTAATAAACCTTTTAAAAGTTTCCGAATCAGTTCTATCCCAATATTTCTTTGTATAAATGTATATATTCGTAGAATCAGTATCTCCAGATTCTTTGCCGATTCCCCATCCATTTTCATTAAGTGTTTTGATTAATGCATGTACGATTGCCACGGTAAAGTATTTTTTTGGAATCTTATCAGTTTTATAGAATACCATTTCACCTTCTGGTATGTTCTCGGATTTATCTTCTCTGTACTCATATAAGTCGTCTTCTAACTCACCAGTCATTACATCTAGAAAATGGATGTTAACTACATCGCAGAGGATCTTGGATAACGGTGCATGATGTAATTGAGAATAATAACTAGCAAACTCTGAGCCTGGATGTGCATTGTATTGCTCTAATATTTTTTCATATTCCTCTTGATTTAATGTAGTTTCATTAAGTGCCGATTCTAAAGTTAAAAACTCAAGGTATTCTTCATTAACCTCACAATCATAAGGAAGACTCTGCGCTTCTTTTGTTGCCCTTTCAGCATAATAGTCGCCCATCTCAGCATACCTATCATACTTTTCTTCATCTGGCAGGTAGTCACCGCTCTGACTCTCTAATCCGACTTCTTCTTCTGATATATTTGTTCCCTTTTCAATCATTGCTATGCCCTTACTGAAGTTTGCAATATTATACCTATATAACCAAAAAACAACCAATGATGTTAATCCGACGCAAGAGCCTCTACAAAGACTTTCAAGAGCCTTCACGACTCTTTGTGTCTATTAGCGCTGCAGAGGCTTCTATGTGCTCGAGAATAACTCTGGTGAGGTATTCAACTGAGGTGGATTCAGAGAAGTTCCACCACCTCCTGCAACTGCCTCACACTAAATCCAGTGGAGTATCTTGAAAGGGTCATGGTGTTGTGAGAATGCCCCATGAGTTCTGAAACTATGGAAGAGTCAGCTCCCTTTTGAATCAGTTGAGTGGCGAATCTATGGCGGAGACTATAGAGTGACTTCTTCTCCATGTCTTTGAATTTCAGCTTCTTAATTGTGTCGGATGCTGTTCTTGCCAAGTTATCGCTCGAGACTTTACCTCTGGACTCTTCAAACTCTTTCATCCCATCAAGTAATCTACTATGAATAGGGATGACTCTGTAGCTTGATTTTGTCTTTAATTTTATGCCTCTGTCCGTCAGGGAGAAGCACTTGTAACCGTCTATTTCTGCAAGGGTGCATTTGTACAACTCACTGAGTCTCAAGCCTGTATAGGCGAGAATTTGGAGTAAATACTGCATCTGTTGAGGGACTGATTCTAGCAGTGCGTTTAGCTCCACTTCATCCAATGGGAGCCGCTGTAACTTGTCGTCTAGCGTTTTTAGTAAAGGTATACTGTTGGCCAGATTTACCTGTATATGGTTTAGCATGACAGCAAAGTTAAACAATGCCCTGAGCCATTTAACGTATTTGTTAGCAGTTCGTGGTGAGAGTCTGTCTGCGTTTGCTACTGCGTCAAGATGTAGCAGTATTTTGGAAATTTCCATAGTCCGATATTTATGGATATTTCTTTTTGGCAGCTTCGTAATCATATTCCTAAATTCAAGGAGATGAGTATAGTTAATATTTCTGAGAATCGGATTGTCAGTTATCCCTAAATGCCTGAACAGAGCAGGGCACACTTCCTTGTAAAAATAGCTCTTATCTCTTGTCTCCTCAGCTGAGATATTGCTCTCCTGTGAGGCTATGTATTCTGTGACAACATTTCTAAAGAGACCTTGTTCCTCTTTTGTTATCTGCTGTTCCTGCTCCTTATCCATTGGAATTAGTTTCTCAAGTTTCGAGAGAATCAGTTCATCAGCTAGATTCAAAGAAATGAGCTGTAAGGCTTCCTCTATCGCATTATTGAACTCTAGGGCTTGTTGTGTAGCCTCGAGTACATTTGAGCCTAGAGAGACTCTAAAGGTCGCTGTAGAAGCATATTCTAAGAGAGGTTTCGGTACTCTTCGGACATATTTATAAGTTTGAAATTTTGTTTTGATTAGATATGTTTTCATCTAAGGACTCCATTGGTAATCCTTAGAAGTTGGAGAGTGATTGTTACCAGTTGGTGTAACCAGCTTAGGAGCACAGCACCTTGAAAGTCCCTATTATTAGTGGTTAAGTAAGGGTTTGCGGTACCAGCGGTCACAAGTTCGAATCTTGTCGTGCGCACCATACTTACTTAATAATTATCTCCCACACATTTAATTCTTAACTTTTTTTCTAGTATTCAACAAATATGTAATTTGTTATACCCATTTTGATCTATCTAAAGTAATTTATTTCATAAAGTTTAAGAGAATACCCTATAAACAGCAC
>FLOH01000439.1_pt1 | contig 91567 bp, 94 predicted proteins | sample 756751 | NCBI WGS metagenome assembly FLOH01 (sample SAMEA4026879, study PRJEB14308) | marine metagenome | biome: coastal water; material: water | depth 74 m
AGTACCAACGATTGGAAAATCGAAGTAGTAAGACTTTGCCATTTAAGGCACTTCGCTTCCCAGTATCCAAAGACTCATTAGTGATTACAGCTCTAGGAACCACCCCACTTATTTGGCAAAGCAGATCGGGAAGTTGGGCTGGAGGAACATTATGCTCTGGGCCAAACGCAGCAGCTTGGTTTGTTGGTGGAACCGCTAACGTCACAACTCGCGGCCGATTAATTCTTGTCAATAGTGGATTAAGCGATGCCATCGTAGATATTCAAAGTTACACCGAGAATGCAAAGCAACCGATTAAATCTGTAAATTTAAAGTCAAAGAGCTATATGCAACTTTCAATTGACTCACTTGCACCGGGTGATAGAGCTTTGGCCGTTCAGGTAATTCCAAGATCTGGTCGAGTCAATGCATTCATGATTGATGAACAAGGGGCAGGATTAAAAGCACTAGGTGGTGATTTTGTAAACTCCTATCCGGTTGCGAGTAAAGAAGTTGTAATCCCTGCTATACCCAATCAGCTTCCCAAAAAGGGGCAAAAAGCTTCTGCTTCACATACGCTACGAATTCTTACCCCAGGCGATGTCGATACAACATTTACCTTAGAGGTTTTATCTGCCGACGGCAGATTTGTGCCGGTTGGAATGAGCTCACGTTCGATTGATGCTGGCGTTGTATCTGAGTTTTCATTAGAGCCCAAAATTTCAGCAAGTGCCTTTGCAGTTCGAATCACTTCTCCAGAACCAATAGTTGCATCGATTTCATCATCAGTAACAATTAGTGGGCACAAAGACTTTGTTTGGAGTACTGCCACACCACCTCTTACACCCATGACTATTGCTGTGACTGGACTATCACCACTGATTGCATTTGCTGGCAATTCCATTTCCGTCAAGGTTCAAGCTAAATTAATAAATGGAAAAACTCTTAGCACAGTAGTTAAAGGAAGCGATATTGCTACTTGGCGCGTTCCAGCAAATTCAAGGTCAATTACGATTGTATCCAGCACTAAAGGGGTCTTTGCTGGCGCCTTGATAGCCTCAAGTAACGGTTATGGATTTATTCCTATCCAGAATGGCAGTGCTCTCACACGAGTAGAAGTTCCGAATTCAAACATTCGTGTTCTAAATCCCTAGTAATCCCTAATAATTGGTACACAGGCCACTAATGTTCTAACCATGAAGTCACCAGCACAGGTCGGACGAGCTTGCTCCCGTGTGGGCTGCCGTTCAGTTGCCGCGATGACTCTTACATATATTTATGCTGAATCAACTGCGGTAGTTGGACCTCTTGCAACTTATTCAGAACCACATGCATATGATCTATGTGCCATTCATGGTGAGCGTTTGAAAGTTCCACACGGATGGAATGTCATTAAGCAAGAGCTAACAGGAAATGAGCCTGGTCCATCAGATGATGATTTAATGGCGATCGCAGATGCCGTACGTGAAGTTGCAAAGCGAAGTGAAGAAGCACCGGCAGCTGTCGGTGAAGATACTTCACAGGCTTCAATTGGACGCCGAGGACATCTTCGAGCTGTTCCATCGTAAGGATCAATTAATGTCGCAAGAGATTGCAAATATTTTTAAAGCCTATGACATTCGTGGACTCGTTAATTTAGAAATAACTCCAGATTTCACTTTTGCTACAGGTGTTGCTTTTGCACACTTTCTGCAACAACAGCGTGAGCCGGGAACAGTTGTTATTGGTGAAGATATGCGTCCATCTTCAATTCCACTCGCAGATGCATTTTCTGCCGGTGTCACTTCTTTGGGAATGGATGTCATTCGAATTGGTTTGGCCTCAACAGATATGTTGTATTTTGCTTCAGGCAAACTTGGCTTACCAGGTGCGATGTTTACGGCTAGCCATAATCCTGCAGAATACAACGGCATTAAACTATGCCTCAGTAGTGCACGACCTATTGGTAAAGAATCAGGTTTACTTACCATTGAAAATTTTGTTCGAAAAGGTTCAGCACTTGAGCTTCGCTCTGTAGGTGTAGAAACTCAACGGGACATGCTTGAGGAATATGTGGATCACCTTTTAAGCCTGGTGGATCTTTCCTATATTCGTCCGCTTAAAATCGTTATAGATGCAGGAAATGGAATGGCTGGGCACACAGCTCCAGCGATATTTGCCCGTTTAAACTGTGAAGTAATCCCAATGTATTTTGAACTAGATGGAACTTTCCCAAATCATGAGGCCAATCCAATTGATGAAAAGAATCTAAGAGATCTTCAAAAGGCAGTTATCAAACACAAAGCAGATTTAGGTTTAGCTTTTGATGGTGATGCCGATCGCTGCTTTTTAGTTGACGAGAAAGCTAATGCAATTAATCCATCTGACTTAACATCCTTGATTGCAGAGCGGGAACTAAAGAAAAATCCTGGTGCAACGATTATTTATAATTTAATCTCATCACGTGCTGTATTGGAAGTTATTGAAGAGAATAGTGGCGTTGGACTTCGCTCGCGTGTTGGTCATTCTTATATAAAGAAAATGATGGCTGAGAGTAAAGCGATTTTTGGTGGGGAACATTCAGGCCACTTCTATTTTGATGATTTCTGGAGAGCAGATTCAGGAGCACTTGCTGCTCTGCATGCAATCGCAGCACTGGGGGAATCTGATCAACCTATGTCAGAGATTTTGAGGCCGTATCAGCGGTATTCACTCAGTGGTGAAATTAATTCCAAAGTTGCCGATACGCAGGCGGCAACTGCATTAGTTGAATCCACATACAGTTCAATGGCCGGGGTTACAATCGATTATCTTGATGGACTCACGGTTAATGGCGACACATGGTGGTTTAATCTTCGGCCATCAAACACGGAGCCGCTACTTCGACTCAACGTTGAGGCCAGGGAGCCAGGGCGCATGCAAGAGCTACGTGATGAGGTTCTCGCCCTTATTCGTGGCTAGGTGCGCGTCTTCATTACTCGCTTTAGGCGTGGGGGCAGTAACCTAGGCTCCTGACCGCAGTCGATAAAAGGAGCTTTTTGTGAACGTACCAGTTACTTCTACTCTTCCAAAGCACGATATTGCAGATGCATCTCTTGCTGCACAGGGACGCATGCGCATTGAATGGGCAGAGCGCAATATGCCTGTTCTTTCTCAAATCCGTGAACGCTTTGAAAAGTCACAGCCATTTGCTGGTGTTCGCATCTCTGCATGCATGCACGTAACAACTGAGACAGCTGTTTTAATGCGCGTTCTAAAAGCTGGCGGCGCTGATATTGCGCTATGTGCATCAAATCCACTTTCAACTCAAGATGACACTGCAGCAGCTTTGGTCCATGAATATGGAATCTCTGTTTTTGCTCGTAACGCAGTTGATCGTGATGGTTACTACAAGCACATCAACGCTTCTCTTGATATCGAACCACACCAAGTTTTCGATGATGGTTGCGACCTCGTCAACACTCTTCACACAACTCGCAAAGAGTTAATTCCAAATATTGCTGGTGGTTGCGAAGAAACTACAACAGGGGTTATTCGTCTGAACCAGATGGCAAAAGATGGTGCACTTCAGTTCCCAATGATTGCTGTTAACGACACAGACACAAAACACATGTTCGATAACCGCTATGGAACAGGTCAATCAACTCTTGATGCAGTATTTCGTTCAACTAACTTCCTTCTAGCAGGACGCATTCTTGTTGTTGCTGGATTTGGTTACTGCGGTAAGGGTGTTGCAGAACGCGCTAAGGGAATGGGCGCAGATGTCATCGTTACTGAAATTGATCCCACCAAAGCATTAGATGCCATGATGCAAGGTTTCCGCGTTATGCCAATGGCAGATGCTGCAAAGGTTGGCGATGTTTTCATTACGGTTACAGGTAACCGCGATGTATTGCGTGATGAGCACTTTGCAGTCATGAAGGACGGCGCAATCATGGCTAACTCAGGTCACTTTGATATTGAAATCGATGTAGCTTGGCTAGAACAGCATGCAGTTAAGAAGAATGCAAAGATGCGTCATCAGACTGATGAATATGTCATGGCCGATGGTCGCCGTTTGCTTCTTCTTGCTGAAGGACGTCTTGTAAACCTTGGTGCAGCAGAAGGTCACCCAGCATCAGTTATGGATATGTCATTTTCTGATCAGGCGCTTACTGCTGAATACCTTGTTAAGGAAGCTAAGAACTTGAAGCCTGGTGTTCACAACGTTCCTACATATATTGATAAGGAAGTTGCTAGCTTGAAGTTAAAGAGCATGGGCGGTCACATTGACACACTTACTCCAGCACAAGATATGTACTTGAACTCTTGGGAGCACGGTAGCTAATGACATTGGTTATGGTCGTCGATGACGACCAGGACCTTGCCGAAATGCTCGGTATTGTTTTAACCGGTGCAGGCATTGAAGTAGACCTCGTAAGTCGCGGGGATGAAGTTCTTGATGTATTTCGTAACAATCCACCAGATTTAGTTCTGTTGGATGTTATGTTGCCTGGACTCGATGGAATTGAAGTGTGTAAATTGATTCGTGCGGAATCAATGGTTCCAATCATTATGTTGACGGCAAAGGGTGATTCACACGATGTTGTACGTGGGCTTGAAGCTGGCGCAGATGATTACATGCTTAAGCCATTTAGACATCCATCAGAGTTAATTGCCCGTATTCGCACTCGCTTGCGCCGAACAAATGTTGATATTGCTGGCCTATTAACTATTGGCGACTTAGCCATTGATGTTCAAGCCCATCAAGTTTTGCGGGCAGGCAAACAGATTTCATTGACTCGATTAGAGTTTGATTTATTAGTAGCACTTGCTAAAGAGCCTGGACGAGTATTTAGGCGTGATGCGTTGCTCAGTGAAGTATGGGGCTATCGCCATTCCACTGATACGCGCCTTGTAAATGTCCACGTTCAACGTCTTCGCTCCAAGATCGAACATGATCCAGAGCGACCTGAGATTGTGGTTACTGTGCGCGGAGTTGGTTATAAAGCTGGAGTGATGGGCGGTTCCTAAGATATGAACCGTATCTTCTTACACTTTCGTAATTCACTTGCAACTAGAGTGATTATCTCAACTGTTCTGCTTTCCCTAGGCGTTGTATACCTGACTGGCTCTGCTCTCAACTCACAGCTAGCCACCGGAATTAAGAAAGTAAATCTGGAATCTTCGCGTATTGAAGCCCGTTCAACAATATTTTCAGCTGAATATCGCTTTCTACTGGCTGAAGGCGAAGAAGAGGCTGCTGTGTTTAAAGTTATCAACGACATCATTAGCTCTGCTACTTCACTTACTTCGAATGAGAATACCAGAGAAGTTGTCTTCATTCGCAGCCCTGGCAACAGTCGCATTCAAAATTATGAAATTACCTCTAATCAAGTTGATCCGGTATCAATTCTTGAGAATTTAAGTAAGCGTGTACGAAAAAATCCAGATTTAGTTTCTTCCAATATCACTATCCAATACGCAGGTGGCTTAAGAATTCCTGGTCTAGCTTTTGGTCAAAAAGTTCAGATCCCTGGGGCTGGCCAGTATGAGATGTATATGCTCTTTTCATTGGCTAACCAAAATGCAACACTAGATTTGATTCAACGTCTTTTGCTATTAACAGGCTTGGTCTTGGTTCTATTGATTGCATTAATTGTTTGGCTAGTAGTTCGCCAAGTTGTTCGACCCGTTCGGGAGGCGGCCGCGATTGCAACTCAGTTTACATCTGGAGATTTTCGCCAACGTATGAAAGTAGTCTCACAAGATGAAATCGCCACTTTGGGAACTGCTTTTAATGAAATGGCAGAGTCATTAGAGAAACAGATTGCGCGTCTAGAAAACCTTTCTCGGGTACAGCAACGCTTTGTTTCAGATGTTTCTCATGAACTTCGTACACCGCTGACGACTCTTCGAATGGCCTCTGAAGTAATTAACGCTTCACGCGATAGTTTTAACCCAGTGGTTACTAGAAGTACTGAACTCTTAGTCGCCCAGCTAGATCGCTTTGAACGCTTACTTGAGGATTTACTTGAAGTAAGCCGATTTGATGCCGAAGTTGCTGTCATTGAAGCCGTTGACTTCGACATTGTTTTGTTAGCTAATCGATGTGCACAGGACTTGGAGCTCGTGGCCCGAGAGCGATCTACAGATCTTCGCATTTACTGCATTGCCGAGAGTATTACTGTGAAAGCAGATATTAGAAGAGTTGAGCGCATCCTACGTAACTTGTTCTCAAATGCCATCGATCATGCTGAAGAAAAGCCTGTGGCAGTCACAATTGTGGCAAGTGAGCATGATGTGGCAGTTGGTGTGAGAGATCATGGAATTGGTTTAGATGAAAACGCCCTTACCCGAGTATTTGATCGGTTCTGGCGCGCTGATCCTTCACGAGCAAGAACACGTGGTGGCACTGGTTTGGGACTTTCAATTGCACTAGAAGATGCTCGTTTGCATAATGGAGAGCTCGAAGCATGGGGAAGACTTGGTAAAGGCGCTCATTTTGTATTAACACTGCCACGTCAAACTCGACAAGGAATTGAATCACGCTTGATTAAATTAATTCCAGATGATGTACACGTCTAGTGTCCACAAGCACGTTAGCCTGAATTCTTTTCACGGTAACTTGCCATTGTGCAAGTTTTTTCAGAGCTGAGCCAGCTGCTCTTTCCAACTAGATGTTATGGATGTAATGCTATTGGAATTTCTATTTGCTCAAATTGCCGTAGAGAATGGCATCCTCACTACTACCTCACGCACATTCAAGGGTTACAAGTAAATTCAGCAGTTCTATATTCTCCAACTGCAAGCAAGATAATCTTGGCAGCTAAAGAGCATGGTTTAAAAGGGGCTGATGAGTTAATCATTGAGGCCATTGTTCATGTTCTCAATAGGGCTAATTTTGATAAATATAATGTGCGGTTAGTTCCGATTCCCTCATCGGCGATAAATAAGCGAAGAAGAGGTAGAAGTTTTATTCCCGACATTTGTAATGAAATTTCTGCGAGAACTTCCATACCTATAGTTCCAGCTTTGACAATTCTTCGGAAGGTCAAAGATCAGAGCACCCTTAATGCAAAGGCAAGGCTCAATAATATGCGTGGAGCTTTTGGAATAGCCGAGAATATTTATCCTCGGGGTGACTTAATTCTCATTGATGATGTTGTCACTACAGGGGCCACAGTCTCTGAGGCTGCCAGAGCCCTGAATTCACATGGATTTATGGTCTTAGGCTCGGTTACCGCTTGTGTGGCCCAACCTCTAAGATAGGAGACTGGTACGAGAGATTTGATCAGTTCATGAGCTTTGAAAGGTTGCATTGATGCCAGCGTTTTTTGACAGGCTTATGCGTGCAGGTGAAGGTCGCATCCTTCGGGAGCTGAGCAAGATTGTTGTTGTCGTTAATGGACATGAATCTCGCATTGTTGCAATGTCTGATTCAGAGCTTCGAGCACAAACTGAACTGTTCAAAGAGCGCTTTTCTAAAGGTGAATCTCTAGATGATTTGATGCCAGAAGCATTTGCTGTCGTGCGTGAAGCTGCAAAGCGAACCCTGGGGCAGCGACATTACGATGTTCAAATTATGGGTGGCGCCGCACTTCATAAAGGCAATATCGCAGAAATGCGAACTGGTGAAGGAAAGACTTTAGTTGCAACTTTGCCATCTTATTTAAATGCACTTGCTGACCGTGGAGTTCACGTTGTTACAACAAATGATTATTTAGCAGAGCGCGACAGTGAATGGATGGGACGTATTCACCGCTTCTTAGGATTAAAAGTTGGCGTGATTTTGGCCAATATGACTCCCTCAGAGCGACGTGAGGCATACCTAGCTGATATTACATATGGAACAAATAATGAATTTGGTTTTGATTATTTACGTGACAACATGGCATGGACTCTTGAAGAGTGTGTGCAACGTGATCATTTCTTCGCTGTTGTCGATGAAGTTGACTCTATTTTAATTGATGAGGCTCGTACTCCATTAATCATTAGTGGACCGGCTGACAAAGCCACGAAGTGGTACATGGAGTTTGCAAACCTTGTAGGCAAATTGCAGCGCGATGTTCATTATGAAGTTGATGAAAAGAAGCGCACCATTGGAATCCTTGAAGATGGTGTAACAAAAGTTGAAGAGCTTCTACAAATCGGAAACCTTTATGAGGCTGCCAATACCCCAATGATTGGTTACCTCAATAACGCAGTGCGGGCAAAAGAGCTCTTTAAGCGTGATAAAGATTATGTAGTCATGAATGGTGAACTTCTCATCGTTAATTAGCACACCGGTCGTATGTTGGCTGGACGTCGCTATAGCGAGGGTTTACATCAAGCGCTAGAAGCAAAAGAGCGCATTGAAATCAAGGATGAAAACCAAACTCTTGCAACTATTACATTACAGAACTATTTCCGTCTTTACGACAAGCTCTCAGGTATGACTGGTACAGCTATGACTGAGGCCTCTGAATTTCATCAGATTTATAAACTGGGTGTTGTTCCTATCCCAACAAATCGCTCAATGGTTCGCATTGATCAACCTGACCTTGTTTATAAATCTGAGGCTGGCAAATTCATCGCAGTTACGGCTGATATTGCTGAAAAATATCGCAAGGGTCAACCAGTTCTAGTTGGAACTGTCAGTGTTGAAAAATCAGAAGAACTATCTAGTTTTCTTCGCAAAGCCGGAGTTCCACATGAGGTTCTTAACGCTAAGCACCACGAGCGCGAAGCAGCAATTATCGCTCGCGCAGGTGTTAGAGGCGCAGTAACCGTTGCAACAAATATGGCTGGTCGCGGCACTGACATCATGCTCGGTGGAAACCCTGAGTTCATGGCAGATTTCGAATTACAACGGCGAGGCCTTTCTCCAGTTGATGATGCAGAGCAATATGAAAAAGCGTGGCCAGATGAAATTACTCGCCAAAAGGAAGCCGTTGCACTAGGTCATGAAGAAGTAATTGCTCTTGGTGGACTTTATGTTTTAGGAACCGAGCGACATGAATCTCGACGCATTGATAATCAGCTGCGTGGTCGTTCTGGTCGTCAAGGCGATCCTGGTGAATCACGTTTCTATCTCTCACTTCAAGATGAACTCATGCGTCGATTTAACTCAGGAATGGTTGAGCGCTTCTTAACGGCCGCAGGTATCCCCGAAGATGCCCCTATTGAATCTAAAATGGTCAGTAACGCTATTCGCTCAGCGCAGACACAGGTTGAATCTCAGAACTTTGAAATGCGTAAAAATGTTTTGAAGTATGACGATGTAATGAATCGCCAGCGCCAAGTTGTTTATGGAGAGCGCCGGATGGTTCTAGAAGGTGCTGATATTGAGGATAAGGTGGCGACTTTCGTTAGTGACACCTTGACTGCCTACGTCAGCATGGCTACCTCAGAAGGTTATTCAGAGGATTGGGATCTAGATACTCTATGGAATGCACTTAAAACCATTTACCCAATCTCATTTACTATTGATGAACTTGTCGCCCGAGTTGGTTCACGAAATGGATTAGATGCAGAGTTCTTAACTGCTGCAGTAATTCAAGATTGCCAAGCAGCTTATGCAAAGCGTGAAGAGTCACTTGGTTCAGAAGTGATGCGTGAATTAGAGCGCAAGGTTTTGCTCTCTGTTCTAGATCGTAAATGGCGCGAGCATCTTTATGAGATGGATTATCTGCAAGAGGGAATTGGCCTCCGAGCTATGGCTCAGCGTGATCCACTCGTTGAATATCAACGCGAAGGCTTTGATTTGTTCTCAGCGATGATGGATGCAATCAAGGAAGAGATAGCAGGATTCCTCTTCAATATCGAAGTAACTGTTGAAGCCTCAAGCAAGGAAGTAAGTGGTGCAGGCCTTGAAGCTAAGCCATTGTCTTCGAGTGGTCTTCAATATACAACTGCAGATGAATCTGGTGTGAAAACTACTGGAGATGTTTCGCGTAATGCACAATGTCCATGTGGCTCAGGTAAGAAATATAAGCGTTGTCATGGCGGTGCTTAAAGCAAGTTAAGGGCAGTACACAACCACCGCTTATCAATGCCTTCGAACCTAACAAGCATCACACGTAATCGATCCTCAAATCGAATAGTGATTGTTGCTTCACAAATTCCATCTAACGGTTCCTGAATATGGATCTTACGAAGGTGGCCAATCTCTTTCTGTGTGCCTGCTTGTCGGACTAAGTCAGAGAAGATTCTGTGATGACACATAGATTCAACTTGCCTGGGTGAGCGCCGTCCCGCCCAAATTTCAACAATTGAATGGGCAAAGCGCTCTGTCCAAACTCCGAGTTCAGGGAGATCTCTTGCAGAAGTGGGTTCAGGGGCAAAATCTGGATCAAACTCATCATCAAATCGAGATGGAACTAAATAGAGTTTGCTGGGTTTGAATTGTGTAGTCAGTGGCTGAGGTCGGAAGATTTCTAGTAGCGGATGCTGCCAGTCGATATTTGTTGCACTTACTAGCTTCTCTATGCGAAAACTACTTATCGAAATCTCTTCAGTTACTGGGTTGGTTTTCATGAGTGAAGGCTTTAACTTTTCACAGGTTTTGTGGTCAACCATTGGGTTGAATTCTTCTCATCACAAAGGATGAGTGTGGATAAGGATGGCGTCATTGTCTGTCAATGCAATTGGGTGCACTCATGAGAAAACCACCTTCAAGTAGTCGATCCAGAATGCCATTAGCAATCTCCCTCATTATTGCTTCCTTTATTTCAGCCTTCTTTTTGGCCAGTTTTTCCCAATCGACGACGCAGTATTGGGTTGCAAATATTGACTTGCAGAGTGGACATCAAATCTCAACTGGAGATCTTTCGCTTATGGATTTGGATCTATCAGCAAGTTCCATGATTTATCTATCAAAAGATTTAGATCCGCTAGGACAAGTAGTCATAAAGAATGTCGATGCGGGGGAAGTTATGGCCATCAACTCGGTGAGTTCCACAGCCAAGACAATGGCCAGTAGCGCTGTTCCACTGAGTATTCGATCTGTTGACCTTGCTGCTGGAATCTATGTTGGAGCATTAGTAGATATCTATTGGGTAATAGATAGCCTTAATGGTGAAGCTCCCCAGGATCCAATTCTTATTCTTGGCAGCGTTCCAATCATCAGTGCTGATGCGAAGAGTAAGAACTTTGGCACAGACGCAGCGATAACAGTTTCAGTGGAACAAACGCAGGTGCTTCGCCTTTTATCTGCCACAACTTCTGGTCGCCTGGTGGTGATTAGTTCGAATGTCTAGCCAAGAATTGCCAGTTGTAATCACGGCCATATCAGATGCCCAGTTCGAAGGCTTTGTTTCTGGAACTCTCTTTGCCCAGGGATGGAGTGTCGTTTTCAGGGCTATTGATACTGAAGCACTTGAGAGGTATTGCATTAGTAATCCAGAACAAGCTGCCTGCTCACTTCTTATCTATTCGCCAGATCTACCAGGAATTACCAATGATGTAGTGGCGCACTTAACTACAAAAGTCAAACAAATAGTTGGATTTTCATCAAAAACTAACCCAGGGTTTGCAGACTTGCATCCGAATCCAGCAACTGCCACTGACCTTGTGAGTATTGTGCGAGGGTTTGTTCGCGCACCAATGTTGCGCCAAGTAAGTCAGGTAAGTCGCGCCAACCGCAAAGCTCACGTCATAGCAATTGGATCTGCAGGCAGTGACACAGGGTGCTCAACTATCGCCCTCAATCTAGCTATGGAGTTGAGCGTCTTAGGTAAATCAACGCTGCTTATAGATGCAAATTTTAGAGCACCATCTATTGCTGCCCTCATTGCAATTCGAAATGTACAGTCTGAGTCAGGATGGCGAACGATTGCTCCTCAACTAGCAATTGCTGAGATTACTCAGCAAGAGGCTGGAACTATTGATCAGTTGATGGAGAGTGCAACGCAGAGTTTTGACAACATTGTTATTGATTTGGGATCGATATCAGGTCTTTCTAATCGATTAACAGATAGGCGGTGGACATCAACTATGACCACTTGGAGTTGTGACCAGGGTGATGAGTTAATGGTTATTGCTCGCCCAGATCTACTTGGAATTCATCGGTTAGAACAGGTTTGTGGCCTGCTTGAAAAAACTTCGATTAGATCTGCACTTAGCTTCACACTCAACATGCGATCTCAAGGTAAGAAAGGTGCTGATGAAGAAGCCCAATTCTTGGCAATTACTACACGATTGAGACCATTGTGTCTTCGAGTCATTAGCCGTGATCTTCGGGCAGCATCCAAGGCCCTGGAGGAAAAATCCACACTCATAGAGGTCAATATGCGCTCTGCACTGCGTAAATCAATTGCAACAATGGCCAGTGAGCTCAAGCGCTAACTTCTAATACTATTAAGGCATGCGAGCCTATCTTCCAATATCTCATGATGAGCTTGTGGCCTTCCTCAATTCTGGAAGTAAAATCCTTGAATCAATTTTGGCCCCGACACCTTTTTATGTCGGTGAAAATGAAGATTTAGATGATGAAGAGATTGAATATCTCTTATCTCTTGAGGCAGCACAAGCCGCTATTGAACTGCGTTCATCAGATAAAGCACCTGGAATTGTTTTGGCTATTGAGTTAGAAGACAAGCAGATAAATACAGTCAATGAAAATTCAGTCACCTTAAACTCGCCAATCACATGGGAACAAGTTCAATGTGCACTCCTTCTCTTTCCTGATGAAGAAGAACTTATCTGGTTTGCAACCCAAGAAATTGGAATAAACTTAGGGGAGTGGAAGTAACATGCCCCAGTTTGAGACATTAATCCATAGCCGCAGCTCGGTAACAATTGATCAGGCCCAAAAGCTGCGTGAACTGGTTGCTGATTGGCAATTGCTCGCAGACCTCTCTTTTGCAGATCTGATTCTTTGGGTTCCTATTCGAAAAGATATGAAGATGTGGCCAACGGGACATGTGGCTGTGGCACATATTCGTCCAACAACTGCGGCAACGGTTTTCACTAATGATGTAATTGGTGATGAAGTAATGTGGGGGAGCCGTCCAAGAATTGATTCTGCGCTATCAAGTGCTGAGATAGTTCGCGATTCAGAGGCTGAACAAGTCGGCGAACTAATGATTAAAGAAGAAGCAGTTCCTGTTCTTTTTGGTGGTCAAGTTATAGCCGTTATTACTCGACACCGCAATGCCGATTTAATGCGCTCACCTAGTCGCCTTGAATTAAATTATCGCGAGATTGCGCACAGCCTTTATCGAATGGTGGCCCAAGGTTCGTTTCCTTACTCAGATGCGGGTTCACTTTTTGAGCCAGTACCACGTGTGGGAGATGGCCTGATTCGCCTGGATGTGAATGGTGTTATTTCATATGCAAGTCCCAATGCTCGATCTGCATTTAGCCGAATGGGATGGAAAAGTGAGATTGAAAATAACAAATTAGGAGAAGTCGCCGAAGCAGTAGCTAAAAATTCTCCCAATCCCCATGAAGAAGGAATTCGCACACGTCTTAATGGAAAGACATTGCGACGCGTTGATATTGATAATCAGGGAGCAACTATTGACCTGCTAGTGCTTCCATTGTTGCAAGGGGAAGATCGAATCGGTGCCATAGTTTTATTGCAAAATGTGACCGAACTTCGCAGACGAGACAGGGCCCTTGTTACCAAGGACGCAACTATTCGGGAAATCCACCACCGTGTTAAAAACAACCTTCAGACTGTTTCAGCCCTTCTTCGCTTGCAAGCTCGCAGAATCGAAGATCCAAGTGCGTCTTCGGCCCTTAATGAAGCAGTACGTCGCATTGCCTCCATTGCACTTGTTCATGACACGCTTTCAACAAGTAGTGAAAACACAGTTGCCTTTGATGAAGTTCTTACAAGTTTGATAACTCATGCACTTGAACTAAGTCCTCGAATGGGAGAGTTGCGAATTGAGAGAAAAGGTGAACTTGGCTCTCTTGAATCTAGGCTTGCAACTCCGCTCTCACTTGTAGTAACTGAGCTTATGCACAACGCACTCGAACATGGCTTGGCCGAGCAAGGCTCTGTTCTCTCGATTGAATTATCTCGATATAGCAATGAGTGTGTTATCAACATAACCGATGATGGAGTTGGCTTACCTGAAGATTTTGACTTAGCAACATCTTCAAATCTAGGACTTCAGATTGTTAGAACGTTGACAGAAAATGAACTCAAAGGTGTGTTGAAATTAGAATCTACTGATTCAGGCACGCAAGCAAACTTGCGCTTCCCACTTTAGAATTGGTTTTGCTGCTCCATTAAACGCGCACGATTACGTGCAGCTCTACGCTTAAGTGCACGACGTTCATCTTCTGAAAGCCCGCCCCAAACTCCAGCATCTTGTCCGCTCTCTAGCGCCCAAGCAAGACATGGTTCTTTAACGATGCAACGGTTACAAACCTTTTTAGCTTCTTCGATTTGAGTAATTGCAGGTCCAGTATTTCCAACTGGGAAGAAAAGCTCAGGATCTTCATCACGGCAGGCTGATTGATGTCGCCAATCCATGGGATGCCCCCTTCATATAAAAGATTTAGGCATACCCAAATCACGTAAATTCTTTCGGTGGATATACGCACATCGATGTGGCGCAAGAAGGTCATTCTCCCTTGTCAGGCAGTGATAAACAAGGATGAATCGAAAAAGATTGAGAAAATTAGGGTGATATGCGTCAAGTGAGTGCCCCCGACAGGAATCGAACCTGTGCACCCGCCTCCGGAGGGCGGTGCTCTATCCCCTGAGCTACGGGGGCTCATGAGCATGCCTAGGTTATCAGCGGGTGCGGTTATCTCGCGATACTGTCAGAATGAGCGCTATGAGTTCAATTGCATATTTTGCAACAGGTTGCTTTTGGGGTGCTGAGCGCCGTTTTTGGCAGATGGATGGCGTGAAAGAAACTTCTGTTGGATACATGGGTGGCACAGGAGCAAACCCATCATATGAACAAGTGTGCACCGGTGTTACTGGTCATGCTGAAATGGTTGCAATTACATTCGAAGAGTCACAAGTGAGTTATCAGAGATTGCTGGAAGAGTTTTGGACAATGCATGATCCAACCTCTTTAAATCAACAAGGTGGAGATATCGGAACGCAGTACCGAAGCGCTATCTTCACAACTACTCCTGAGCAATATATGACTGCAGTAGATTCTCGAAATGCTTATCAAAACGTTTTGACTTCTGCAGGCTTAGATGAGATTGTCACTGAGATTAAGAGCGCTGAAGGAATTGAGTACTTCTTAGCTGAGGAATATCACCAAAAGTATTTGCAGAAAAACCCCAACGGATATGACTGCCACTCCAGCACAGGGGTTGCCTATCCCAGTGCAGGAATTAATGCATGAGCGAGAAAAATTATCCTATTTCAATAGATGAAGCAGCCCTTAAGGACAAGCTAGATTCACTTTCCTATGATGTACTGCGAAACGCTGCAACTGAGCGACCATTTACTGGTGAATACACCGACACCGACAAGGTGGGTGTCTATAAGTGCAAAGCGTGTAGTGCCCAACTTTTCCGCAGTGAAACAAAGTTTCACTCAGGGTGCGGGTGGCCTTCTTTCTATGCGCCAACCGCTGATGATGCAGTCGAGCTCATTGAAGATCGTTCATTATTTCCACGAGTGCGAACTGAAGTCAGATGCGCAGCCTGTGGTTCACACCTAGGCCATATCTTTAAAGGTGAGGGTTATGACGTTCCAACAGATGAGCGCTGGTGTATTAACTCAGTCTCATTGATCCTTGAGGATATTTAGTAGTCCAAGCCCCGGCTTTCATGGACTGCCTGATAGCAGTACCACGCAACAACACTTCGATATGGATGTAATTTTTCACCCTTGAGATCTAAAGCTTTAGCCACAGTTTCTTCTTTGTTTTTATGGATGATGTCCCAACCTCGGCGCACCGCTAAGTCTCCTGTAGGCCACACATCTAAGCGCCCCAATTGAAACATCATGAACATCTCAACAGTCCAACGGCCAATACCCCATAGAGAAGTTAATTTGTCATAGATCTCTTGGTCATTATGGATTTCATCAATGGAATCTATAGGAATTGTTTTATCAACAACTGCGCTAGCTAACCCCTTTATTGTGCGGGCTTTTGCACCTGAAACACCTATTTCTCGCAAGGAAACGTCATCGAGTGTGATTAACTTCTTAGCGTTAATCGTTCCCTTACACAGATCAACCAAGCGCCCATGAATTGTCTCTGCGGCCTTTACGGCTAACTGCTGAGAGATAACTGAACTTACTAAGGATTCAAAATGAGACTGCTTTGGAAGGTTGCGACCAATTGTGCACAGCGGTCGGTGATCAATCAGTGGTGCAAACTTGCGATCCATCTCTGCGACTTCTGCAACAATGTGTCGCATTTTTTGCGCAGAGTGGACCGTCATAAATTAGAGGGAGAAACGTGGATATTCGTCGGTAACCATGATGAGTGCATAACCGACAATACGGTTCCAATAGGCAATAGTTCCCACTACACCTTCTGCACACCACTCAGGGTAATTACCAGTAAGGACAACACTTACCCAAGCAAAGATTGTGAGGAAGAAGGCATAGATGGCATAAATGAAACCAACTACATAAAGAGGAATTGCTAAGAACCACTTCACAAGAGGCAGGTATCGGTTAAGGGATTTTGGATCTACTTCTGGGAAAGTCACACTCACAACATCATTTTCTTCCAATGAAGGATATTCATCAGTAAGTACGAGCAGATATGCATCAACACGCGATGAGAGAGAAAGGAAGGCTTCATTGAAAGCTAACAAATATGATGGGTATGCCTGGCGGAAAACTATGGACAGAGCTACGGGCAGAACAAAAAATCCTGCTACCCATGACATGTTGCCAGAATCAAATTGTTGCGGTGCAAATGATGCGACAAAGATAGCCATTGGAAGGATAAGGATGATGCGAAATAGTGCGGTGAGGCGATTTCGCTCTGTCAGGGACACATCAATCTGGGTTTCGATTTGATTACTCATAACCACCAATTTAGCGCTAATTTGATTCAAACTATTGCCATTTGCAGTGCTGATGCCCTAGTTTGCAGTCTCTTGCGGAATTATTTGCAGGTTTTTACAGTGTGTGTGGGGGCGCTCAATGGCTGGAATTAAGGAAGTTGCAGAGGAAGCCGGAGTCTCCACGGCAACTGTTTCACGAGCCCTTCGCGGCCTTCACCATGTAAATGACTCCACTCGATTAAAGATTATTGCAGCTGCCGAGAAATTAAACTATCCGCTCACACCTATCAAAGGTAATACCGCCTTTGGACGAACAAATAGCGTTGGAGTTGTCGCACCTTATATTTCACGCTGGTATTTCTCACAAGTAATTAGCGGAGCCGAGCAAGCATTACGCGAAGCAGGTCTAGATCTTCTTCTCTATAACTTCAGTCAAATGAAAGGCCGAGAAAGGTTATTTCAACACCAGTTACTCAAGGGCCGTGTTGACGCACTCATTGTTATCAGCTTGCCACCAACAGCTGAGGAATTTGATTCCATGCTTAGCCTTGGTATTCCAATTGCCTTGATTGGTATGGAGCATGAAAAATGTGCTTCTGTAAAAATTGATGATATTGCGGGTTCTCGTTCTGCAACTCAACATTTAGTCAATCAAGGACACAAGAAAATCGGATTAATGTCAGGGCGTCCTGATGATCCATTTAATTTCAGCGTTCCACAAGATCGCCGCAAAGGTTTCATGCAAGTGTTAGCAGAAAACGGCCTGGAGTGGTTACCTCAGCGTGAAGTCCATGGTGATTTCACAATGCATACTGCTGCCCGCGCAATGGATGATTTATTAGCTCGCCCTAACCGACCAACAGCCATTTTTTGTGAATCTGATGAGATGGCCATGGGGGCTATGCAAGCACTACGTCGACATGGATTAAAAGCTCCAGATGATATTTCTATTGTTGGTTTTGATGGCCATGAGATGGCAGAGTTTTCAGAGCTCACAACTATTGAACAACCCGTGCAACTCATGGGTGAAATGGCGGCCTGGTCGATTATGGAGAGATTGCGCAAACCAAATATTGATCCACCTTCACTCGTACTGCCAACAACATTGGTCGTGCGAAATTCAACGCGTCGAATTAGCCCGAAAGAGGCTTAGTTATAGCCTCTTTCACTAAATGAGTGGGGCAGGGTAACCTTGCCGTCATGTCTGATAACAAAGTTATTGCGCCTGCGCTTAGTGAACTTCTTACCCGTAGCTCTGAGAAATGGCGAGGATTTGCAGCAGATGTTCTGCCTTTGCCAGTTATGGAGATGGACTTTCCAATAGCTCAGCCAATTCGTGATGTTTTACTTGAGATGGTGACGAGCTCAGATCTTGGGTATTTAGGCCCAGTTCCTGAGTTAGCTGACGGCTTTGCAGAATTTTGCGCCAAGCGTTGGGGCTGGGAAATAGATAAGTCACAGGTAAGAATTGCAGCAGATGTTGGAGTTGGCTGCGTTGAGGTTTTGCGCGTCTTTACAGCGCCAGGTGATCGCATACTCATTAACTCACCGGTGTATCAAAACTTCTATAATTGGATAGATGAAGTTAAGTTAGAAAAAGTGGATATTCCATTTGTGAACTCCGGTTCCCAAAACGATGATGTTAATCCTTGGAGCTTAGATCTAGATGAAGTTGAAAAAGCATATGCCTCCGGTATAAAAGTTCATCTTCTGTGTTCTCCCCACAATCCGTTGGGTCGAATTTATTCACGTGCAGAGCTGACTCGAATTGCAGATATGGCCAAAAAATATGGTGTCATCGTAATCAGCGATGAGATTCATTCACCTTTAGTCTTTAAATCACATGAGTTTGTCCCATTCTTGGCCATAAGCGAAACTGCACGAGAAGTGGGTGTTGCTCTAAATTCTGCCTCTAAAGGCTGGAATATTGCCGGACTAAAATCAGCTTTAATTATTTCGCAAAATGATGCCATTGATGAAGTTCTAAAATTAATGCCGCCAGCTGTTAAATTTCGATCTTCAATTCTTGGTGCATTTGCATCTGCAGCAGCTTTCAAAGATGGTGGAGTCTGGCTGGATTCAGTCATTAATACATTGGAAGAGAATTCTTTGATGGTGCGCGATCTGCTCAGCGCCAAACTTCCTTCAGTTAAGACACATTTGCCACAGTCCAGCTACGTTGCTTGGCTGGATTTAAGCGCACTTAATCTAGGTGAGAACCCTGCTCAAACTCTATTAGAGCGCGGCAAGGTTGCCTTTAACGCTGGACATTTATACGGGGCACAAAGCTCACAGTTCGTGCGTTTAAATTATGCGACTAGCCCAACAATTCTGACGGAGGCAATAGATCGAATTGTGAAATCTTTATAGTGACAAACTATGACGTTGCAATTATTGGTGGCGGCCATAACGGCCTTGTTGCAGCAACATATTTAGCTAAAGCCGGTAAATCGGTAGTTATTCTTGAGGCTAATGCAGAAGTAGGCGGTGCAACGACGAGTGTTCGAGCATTTCCCCAATACGATGCCATGCTCTCTCGTTACTCGTATTTGATTTCACTACTGCCAGATCAGATTGCGAGTGATCTAGACTTAAATTTTGAACGCATTTCACGTACTGTTTCTAGTTACACGCCTTACTCTCGAAATGGCAAGGATTCAGGGCTGTATGTGGCGCGTGAGTGGGATAAAGAAACTGAAAATTCTTTCAATGAATTAGATCCAACTGGTGCAGAGTGGGCAGCCTGGCAGGATTTTTATAATGAAATTGCAGAGTTCGCCGTCAAAATTGCTCCCTCTATGCTTCACCCGTTAAAGAACCGTAGTGAGTTAAAAGCAGAGATCAATATGCCAGAAGTGTGGGATTACTTGATGGAGCGCCCGATCGGTGAAGTAATTGAGGCGCGCTTTAAAGACGATTTAGTTCGTGGAGTAATTCTAACCGATGCTTTAATTGGAACATTTTCTTCAGCACATAAAATGCAAGCAAACATCTGCTTCTTGTATCACTTAATTGGAAATGGTACCGGTGAGTGGAAAGTTCCAAGGGGTGGAATGGGAGCCTTGGTTAAAGAGTTAGTACGTGTTGCAACTGCGGCTGGTGTGGAGATTAAAGTTAATTCAAGAGTTTCATCAGTTAGTACAACTGCTGATAATGCAACTCTTACACTTGCAGATGGCACATCAATTAACTCTAGTTATATTTTAAGTAATGCTGCTCCACAAGTTTTAGCTCGACTTCGAGGAAAAACTCCACCTGCCAGTCTTGAAGGCTCGCAGATGAAGATTAATATTTTACTGAAGTCCTTACCTCAATTAAAATCTGGAATAGATCCACGATTGGCTTTTGCCGGAACATTTCACGCCTATGAATCTTTTGCCGAGTGTGAATCAACTTATCTGGATGCAAAAGCTGGAAATATGCCAGGAATGCTTCCTATTGAAATGTACTGTCACACGCTCACTGATCCATCCATTCTTAGTACCGAGCTGCAAGAAGCGGGATATCAAACTCTTACACTCTTTGGTTTACACACCCCAGCTGCCCTCTTTGATGCTGACAATGAAGGCGCAAAAGCTGCAGCACTCAAAGCTGCACTAGCTTCACTTAACCAATATTTAGTTGAGCCAATTGAAAATGTCATTGCTGCTATTGAAGTTAAGTCTCCTTTAGATATTGAGGGCGATGTCGGTCTGCCTCGCGGCAATATCTTCCATAAGGATTTGAGTTTTCCTTTCCGTGAAGATAACCAGGAAATGCGCTGGGGCGTGGAAACCGATGATCCCCGCATCTTTATCTGCGGAGCAGGAGCAATTCGTGGTGGAGGCGTAAGCGGTATTCCCGGCCACAACGCTGCAATGGCAGTGCTGGAAGCATCAGCATAGGATGAGCAGATGAGTAAAAAAATTGAAACCAGCGCGATCACTGCAGGACGTCCACCAGTCATGCCCGATGCACCACTTAATCCTTCAATTGATTTAACTTCAACTTTTCATTCAGGTGGTCCTATTGGTTATGGGCGTTACGGAAACCAAACATGGACATCTTTAGAAGAAGCAATAAGTGAGTTAGAGGGGGGGCAAACTCTTGCATTTTCTTCTGGCATGGCAGCGATAAGTGCGGTCTTTTCAATTCTTCCCATGGGTGCGCCAATTATTGCCTCTAACCAGGGCTATAGCGGTGTTATGAGTTTGCTAAATTCTTTTCATGCAAGTGGTCGTTTAGAAGTTAGATTTGTAGATGTTGTAAACACGCAAGAAGTAATTGATGCAATGAATGGTGCTGCACTCATCTGGCTTGAGTCACCTACTAATCCATGTCTAGACGTTGCTGATCTTGAAAAGTTAATCGCGGCAGCTAAGAAATTGGGAATTGGCGTGGCAGTGGATAATACTTTTGCAACTCCACTTGTGCAAAATCCTTTAGCAATGGGTGCTGACATAGTGATGCACTCTGTCACCAAGTTCCTATCTGGTCATAGCGATGTTTTGATGGGTTCGCTTTCTACAAATGATCCAGCTCTCTATAAGCGCTTGCACGATTCACGCAGTTTTAATGGATCTATCCCAGGACCATTTGAGGCTTGGCTAGCACTGCGTGGACTTCGCACATTCCCGCTTCGCTTTAATAAATCACAAGAAAGCGCTAAGGAGTTAGTCCAACGACTTGAGAGCCACCAGAAGATCACTCGGGTTCGCTACCCAGGTTTTGGTGCCATTGTTTCTTTTGAAGTTGATGGAACTGCAGAACAGACCCAAAAAGTATGCGAATCATCAACGTTGATTGCCCATGCCACATCTTTAGGTGGTGTTGAATCGCTGTGGGAGCGCAGGCGACGCTGGCCAATTGAAAGTCCAACAGTTCCAGAGCAGCTCATTCGTTTATCGGTGGGCTGTGAGCACGTTGATGATATTTGGGACGACATATCTAGGGCCCTCAACTCTATCTAGCGCGGGAAAGTGCAATAGAGAGTATTTTTATCCTATGGTCAAAGCCTTCCGCCGAGTCATTGCAGCAGTAGCTGTTGCCGTGTTGGCTTTTCGAGCCGTGGGCTCCTTTCTTTCATGGATAGAACATCAAGAGGACTCCACTGCATCTACGTGGGTCGATGAAGATGAGTTTGAAGATGTCTGATTCAACATACGTTGCAGGAACATGCAACATTGGACAAAAAGAGATTCGCAGAAGAGTCTTTGTTGCAGTTGTCGGCTTAGTCCTCTCACTATCATCTTTGATAACAATGATTTTTGTGAGCGCACCTCGCGGTGCACGAGTAGGAATATTCTTGCCGCTAATGGTGGCAGCCGTGGGTTATGTTCAATCCCGCAGTAAGTTTTGTCTTGCTTATGGTTTTGCTGGCACGTTCAATTTCGGCAAACTCGGAGATTTATCAGGCGTGAGTGACCCACAAGACAGAGCAGCAGATCGTGCCACAGCGCTAAAGATTCTTGGCAAATCATTCCTGCTTGCTTTCGTAGCGACATTGGCGGTTCTAGTACTACCCTTATGAGCATGAAGATTCAAATTCATGCACGTAATGCCGAACTTGCCGAAGATTTTAGAGAAATAGTAGAAGAGAAATTAAATTCCATGGAGCGCTTTGGCGTGGTCATTGACCGCGTTGAAGTAGAAATACTCCATGAAGCCAATCCACGTCTAGGTAAACACTCACACCGAGTGATTGTGACTTCTCATGGTTCAGGACCACTACTTCGCGCCGAAGCGAGCGAATTCAATGATCTTGCTGCCTTTGATGGCGCAATGAAGATCTTTGATATTCAAATCCGTAAAATTCACGAAAAAAGCAAAGATCGCAATCGAGAAACGTTGAGAGACAAAGAGATTATCTAAACAATCTCACTGCCATCTTTTCTAGTTGCAGTCAGGCTGGCTACCGTAGTAATAACCAAGCTTGCAACGATGACGCCTAAACTAACTTCCAATCCGATTTCTGGAATATGAACACCAGCAATTTCATCAATTCCAATACCGTGAAAAGCCTCCATGATCATTTTTGTTCCTATGAAACCCAGAATAAATGAGAGCCCCTTAGACAGAAATACCAACCGGGCTAATAAGCCTTCAAGTAAGAAATAGAGCTGGCGCAATCCCATAAGAGCAAAGACATTAGCTGTAGTGACAATGTATGGGTCTTTTGTTAAGCCAAAAATCGCAGGAATTGAATCCAGAGAGAAGACTAAGTTAGTGAGTCCGAGGGCGACTAAGGCAATTGCAAAGGTACTAAATCCACGCTTTTTTAGCAGAGCAACAACTTTTCCTTCTTTCCACTCCTCATCTTCATTCTCCTTTGCTAACTGCCAAGCCGTATAGATAAGGAAAATCCCAAAGAGAAAGAAGACACTGGCAAAGCGGGAAATCAAGGCTGCACCGAGTGGGATTAGAAGTCCACGGATTGCAATTGTGAGCATGATGCCTAGCAAGAGGACTAACTGCTGCGCCTCTTTTTGAACTTTAAGGCTTGCTAAAATAATGATAAAAACAAAGATGTTATCTACTGACAACGCATATTCTGTGAGCCAACCAGCAAAGAATTCTTTCTGGCCTTGATTAGTTGCCCAATGAGGCAATAGGGCACCAAAAACCAGTGCAGCTGCAATATAGAAAAATGTCCAAAAAGATGCTTCGAGCATTGAAGTTTTTTTATTGCGTCGAATTACTGCAATCCCTAGATCAAAGAGAATCATTGCCGCCAGTACAGCAATTGTAATAATCCAGGTCGATGTCGATTCCATGGGCGTAGTCTGCCAGTCAAGCTAAGAACCAAGCACTAGAACGTGCTGGAATCACCTTTTTTCCATCACGAGCATCTACTATGCCTCCACTAACGATTATTAGTTTGCCGGTTGCATCACAATCTTTGGCAGAATCTGAAAGATTCATGACCACAGTGACAGATCCTCTGAGGTAAGAGAGCAAAGAATCGTTTTTGTGGCCGTGTTGGGAAGATTCAAGCCAGGTAATTCCACCTGATCCAACTAAGAATTCCTTGCGTAGCTCTAGTGCATTTCGATACAAATGTAATGAGCTCTTAGGATCAGCTAATTCATTCTCAACAGTTAAATCTTCCCAGCTCTGTGAAATTGGTAACCATGGCTTTCCAGTGCTAAATCCAAAAGGTGTTGTGTCTCCACTCCAAGGAAGCGGCACTCGTGCGCCATCTCTGCCTTTAATCGCACCATTGGTTCTAAAAAACGTTGGGTCTTGGCGATCTGAATCTTGTAATTGTCCATCAGGCAGTCCTAATTCTTGACCAGCAAAAACATATGCAGAGCCAGGCAGTCCAAATACAAAAAGTGCCAGAGCGCGTGCTTGTTCATCACCTATCCGGCTAGCAACACGCGTTGAATCATGATTGCTCAGGGCCCATGTTGGTAGGGCATTAACTGTTGCATTAAGTGATATTGATCGTTCAACCAGATCGAATAGAACATCTGAATTAAACTCGGCCGTTAGTAAATCAAAGTTAAAGACCTGATGAAGTTCATCTGTTCGAATATAACGCGTTGCATTCACAGGAGGGTGAACCCAGGCCTCAGCAACTGCCATGATCTCGCGATCACCGTATGAGTCAAAGAGCTTGCGCCATTTTCTATAAATCTCATGCACACCTTGGCGATCAAAATAAGGCACCGTCAGCAAGAGCGCATTGCGCTTCTGAGAATCCATTGCAACATCAAGGCGTAACGCGTTACTCAATCCTTGTGGATCAAAGTGGTTCGTTAAAACATCTTCCTTTATCAACCCATGGGCCACATCAACTCTGAAACCATCTACACCTAAATCAATCCAAAAGCGCAAAGTCTTTTCAAAATCGGCATTTACTTCAGGGTTTTCCCAATTCAAATCTGGTTGTGATGAATCAAAAAGGTGTAAATAGAACTGTCCATCTTCTACTTGAGTCCATGATGGGCCGCCAAAAATTGAGATCCAGTTATTTGGGGGAGTTCCATCTTCATTTGCATCATAGAAATGGAATCGATCACGCTCTTTAGAACCGGGGTTAGATTTTAGAGCTGCTTGAAACCATTCATGTTGATCAGAGAAGTGATTAGGTACGATATCGGCAATTACTCGTAGGTCGCGCTTATGGGCCTGCACAATTAGTTCTTTAGCATCTTCTAAATTTCCAAAACGTGGATCAACATCGCGTGGATTAGCTACGTCATATCCGCCATCTCTATTTGGGGATGTATAAAAAGGGCTCAGCCAGAGTGCATCCACACCTAGGCTTTTTACATAATCCAACTTGCTGGTGACTCCAGGTAGATCGCCCTCACCATCGCCATCGCTATCAAAGAATGAGCGGGGATAGATCTGATAAATCGTGGCTTCTTTCCACCACGGTGAGGAGTTCATGTGATGAATTTAAACGACCGTGATGAACTCAAGCAATGCAAGAAGACTGAAACATAGGTCAGATATGTCTCGCTTTTATAACGATTTAACTCTTAGGACCGGCCTCTATATCAGGGATCAATTGATGTATTTTTCTTGATAAAAGGCGAAGTTCAGTTAATTCTCTACCGGGTTGGAGAAGGTGAAGATTTCTTACTTTTCACATTATTGAGTAGTTCTAATTCAACTAACTTTATTGATTTCATGGGTGGGGCAGGAAGAGAACCAAGCGCAGCTATCGCTGCATCACGGGCAACGCTGGCAGAAGTTATAGCGATTCTTTGTTCAGAAAGTATTTCATTTTTGTCGGTAGCGGTTTTAGCAAACTTCATTGCCGTGCGAGCCTCACGGTTTGCAACCTTAACAACACGCATAAATTTTCGATTTATTCGATCTCGAGCTTTTTCTCGAGCTTCAACCAAAGCTAGGTATCGATCTAATTCTAATTTGTACTCCTTCATCAATATTTTATGATCAGGAGAGGGGGAGGGTGTTGGATCAGCTGATGCATGCATGGAGGTTGAAAACAGGAGGACCAGGGACATAACAAGTAGTGCCAACCCTCTGATTCTCATGCCTAAATGATGCATCTATCTGTTGTGATTTTTCTGTGAAATGCCTTTGGGGGTGAAGATTTATTGGATTTAGCGCCCCATCATGCAAGAGTGCTCCTATGGCGCAGTTGATTATGATCGTTGATGACGAACCAGGGGTCCGAGCACTCCTCAATGACACCTTGCGTGTTTCCGGCTTTGAGACAGTGGAAGCAACTGATGGGATGTCGGCGTTAACGCTACTGCGAACCCATAAGCCAGATCTCCTAGTTATCGATATCAATATGCCACTCATGGATGGCTTTGAATTGGTTGAGCGCTTGCGCAGTACCAATGATTTTACGCCGGTGCTAATGCTCACAGCACGTGAAGACAAAGCCGACATCACGCGGGGCCTAAAAATTGGTGCTGATGATTATGTTATTAAGCCCTTTGGAATCGAAGAGTTAATTTTGCGCATTAAAGCTATTTTACGTCGGTCAACAAAGAATGTTGATATGCCTTCTCTGCTCTTATGCGGTCCAATCTCAATCAATGATGATGAGCACTTAGTAACTTTTAATGGTGAAGAAGTAGATCTTTCTCCGACCGAGTATCGATTGTTACAGATTCTGGTGGAGAAGAAGGGCAGAGTACTCAGCAAAAATCTTCTGCTGGATGAGGTTTGGGGTATAACTTTTGAATCTGAGAGTACAGTCGTAGACACTTATATTTCATATCTGCGCAAGAAACTCCACCGAGATGGTTTTGAAGGTATTAAGACGGTTCGCGGTGTGGGATTTCAAATCCAGGAGCCTAAATAGTTTTCATGAAAAATAGAACTAGGCAACTCATCTCAACCGCCCTTGTTACTTCGATCCTCTCTATTCTCATTGGTGGCTTTGCTGTCGTGAGCACATATCGCAGTGAGATTGCAATTATTGATAAACGAATTAATCAAATTGAAAGTGATGTTCAAGTAAATCCGCTGGATGCAGTCAGTATTGCCCTGCTCAGTATCGAGCAAAATAATCTTGATTTAACTTTGGGTTTTGTAACTCCTAGCGGTGAAGTAACTATTTTGCATAAATCTATTGGTACACAACTAGATGGGCCTGATCTTCGAGTTCGCACTATCTCAATCCCTGAAGGGGAAATGTTAATTATTGTTGCTTCCCTAGTTGATATAAATCGCTCTCTCGATATTAATCTCTGGAAACTCTTAATTTTTATTATTTTTGCAAATATCCTTGCATCAATTGCAACTTCACTCCTCTCTCGTTCTGGTACTGCAGCTCAAGAGCGGGCACAAAGAGAGAAAATGCAGGAGTTTTTAGGTGATGCAGCACATGAACTGCGCACACCTATGACAGTTGTTAAGGGTTATGCCGAGCTACTCAAAGGCAAGCAGTTAGACCCAGAGCGAGAAAGAGCTGCCTTTGATCGACTCAATAGTGAGTTAAAGCGAATGGATTTTCTGATCGGTGATTTATTAATGTTGGCCCAGCTAGGCGAGGAAGGCAATATTGATTTTGAAAGCATTGATATAGCTGAATTAGTTCGTGAGAATATCTCAGATTTTAAAGAAATTGCACCGACTCATCCAGTCACCTCTCGCATAGATACAAGCGCAGTATTGATTGGCTCTGAAAAGTATTTACAGCGATTTATCCAAAACGCTTTAACTAATATTCGCTTACACACTCCCGCAAGCACTTTGGTTCGAGTCAGCGTTAGCGACGACAAGCAGATCACAATCATTATTGAAGACAGCGGTCCGGGGCTGCCTCCAGAATCTTATGGAGAGAAAATCCGTGGGCTCAAGCGCTTTGATAGATCTCGCTCCCGAGATACTGGGGGCACGGGTCTGGGCATGAGCATAATGAACGCGGTCATTGAAAGACATAAAGGAACATTTACTCTTCGCAAAAGCGAACTTGGTGGGCTAGCAATTGAAGTTCACCTGCCTCACGCTTAGACTTCATAGGTGAAATCCCTCTCGGTAGTTCTTCCAACTATTTACCCTCACGAAAAGGGCACCGCGGTAATTTCGCCTAAGTGACCTATGCCTCTATCAATAGAACAAGTATTAGACGAGGCATGTGCGCTGATCTGTGACACAAAAACTTTAGTCCGCGTGGTTTTATCCGGTCGTCGTCGCAATATGCAGGTTGAGCATGAGCGTATTGATATGAGAGCAGTTGAAATCAAAGGTTCCATCGTTTTACAACTCACCTACAGCGATGGCAAAGCCACAACCACAAAAAACATTGCACCAAATAAATCAGAAGTCCTGCAACTACTCTCTAGTGGGTATGCAAATATAACTGTGGATAGTGTGGATGGATCCATGAGTATTCGTGTGACAAAGAGTGGTGAAGCACAAGTCCATCATGAAAAGAAGGTCCTTGAGCAAAACCTTTCTCATGATAAGAAAAAGGAACGTTTACTGGATCCAGCTGATCCATTTTTACGTGAAGTTGGCATTGCCGATCATAAGGGCCAAATCAAGCCATCGAAAAATGATAAATACAAGCAGGTAGAAGAGTTCCTGCGTCTATTAGTACCAACCCTTAACTCTGCAATTGAAGCTGGCCAGATTGCAAAGCCAAGTAAAGATAAACCGCTCTCAATTGTTGATTTGGGTTGTGGCCATGCTTATTTAACTTTTGCAGCGCATCAATATCTAAAGAGTATTGGAATGCCTGTTCATGTAACGGGTATTGATATTCGCTCGGCCTCAAGAGATCGAAACAATGAAATTGCCCAAACTCTGGGCATTTCAGAGACGATTACTTTTAAAGCTGAAGAAATTGCTTCTACAACAGCTGCGCAAGCAGATGTTGCCATTTCACTTCATGCCTGCGACACCGCAACAGATGATGCAATTGCTTGGGCAGTAAATGGCGGAGCAAAGCTTTTATTGATTGCTCCATGTTGTCATCACGATATTCAAAAGCAGATGGAGCAAAGCCCAGAGCCTTGGGGAGCAATTACCAAATTTGGTGTGATGAAAGAGCGTATGGGTGATTTACTCACCGATGCTTTGCGCGCACAGATATTGCGCATTGTTGGATATCGAGTTGAGATTATTGAGTTCATTGGGGGAGAACACACACCTCGAAATATCATGATTCGTGCAGTAAAGACTGGGGCGCAACCTGATGCGCTAGATATCGATAGATATCGTGAAATCACCACACAATGGGGCGTAGTACCAGCCCTTTCAAAGAAAATTTCTACCTTCACTATCGGTTAGACTTCACTCATGTCTAAGGTCCTTGCATCTCTTCCCGTAGGAGAAAAAGTCGGTATCGCCTTTTCTGGCGGGCTTGATACTTCTGTGGCTGTTGCTTGGATGCGCGAAAAGGGTGCCATTCCTTGCACGTACACCGCAGATCTTGGCCAATATGACGAACCAGATATCGATTCAGTTCCAGTTCGGGCCAAGGAATATGGCGCAGAAATCTCACGCCTTGTTGATTGCAAGAGCGCGTTGGTCGAAGAAGGTTTAGCTGCAATTGCTTGCGGAGCTTTCCATATTCGCTCTGGCGGAAAACAATATTTCAACACAACTCCATTGGGCCGCGCAGTAACAGGAACCATGCTGGTTCGCGCCATGCAGGCAGATTCAGTAAATATCTGGGGCGATGGTTCAACATATAAAGGCAATGACATTGAGCGTTTCTATCGTTATGGTCTTTTAGCTAATCCAAACCTGCGTATCTATAAGCCATGGCTAGATGCTGATTTTGTTAATGAACTGGGTGGACGCAAAGAGATGTCTGAGTACTTAGTTTCGCGCAAACTTCCTTATCGCGACAGCACTGAAAAGGCCTACTCAACAGATGCCAATATCTTGGGTGCTACACATGAAGCAAAGTCTTTAGAAAACCTAGATACATCAGTTGAGCTCGTGCAGCCAATCATGGGCGTTCGCTTTTGGGATCTGGCAGTAAAGATTGAAACGGAAGATGTGAAGATTTCATTTGTTCAAGGACGCCCCGTTGCAATCAACGGTAAGTCATTTGATGATGTTGTGGCATTAATGAAAGAAGCTAATGCAATTGGTGGGCGCCATGGACTTGGAATGGCAGATCAAATTGAGAACCGCATCATTGAAGCAAAGAGCCGTGGAATTTATGAAGCTCCAGGAATGGCGTTGCTCTTTATTGCATATGAACGCTTGATCAGTGCTATCCATAATGAAGACACTATTGCTAACTATCACGCAGAAGGCCGCCGCTTAGGACGCTTGCTCTATGAAGGACGTTGGCTAGATCCACAGTCCTTAATGTTGCGTGAATCTCTGCAGCGTTGGGTGGCATCTGCGGTCACTGGCGAAGTCACATTGCGCATGCGCCGCGGTGATGATTACTCAATTATTAATACAACTGGCCCAGCTCTTAGCTATGCACCAGAGAAGCTATCCATGGAGCGCACAGAAAACGCTGCCTTTGGTCCAGTTGATCGTATTGGACAGCTCACTATGCGCAACCTTGATATTGCAGATACCCGCGCCAAGCTTGAGATGTATCGGGCGCAAGGGCAATTAGGTGATGGTGAATTTAAGCTAATCGGAGAACTCGAATAAAGGATGAAGATGAATTCAAGATCAAGAAACCTAGCTATCGCAGCAGTAATCGCACTTGCGATTACATCCCTTTCAGCATGTGGAGGAAAAGACACAGTGGCAGAAACTACTTCTAGTGGCCTACCGGCTGTAACAGCTAACGCTGGTGAAGCACCAACAATTACAGCGCCAACTGGTGCAGCTCCAACAACTCTTCAAACACAGGACATCATTGTTGGAACAGGAACTGAAGTTCAAGCTTCTTCTACTTTGACAGTTCATTACACATTGATGACATGGTCTAATGGTTCAATCGTTGAATCTTCATGGTCGGGTGGACAGCCAGCAACATTTCCACTTGCAGGTGTAATCGCAGGATGGCAACAGGGTCTACCTGGGGCAAAAGTTGGCGGACGTCGCTTACTCGTTATCCCAGCAGATCTTGGTTATGGCCCAAATGGTTCAGGCCCAATTGGTCCCAATGAAACTTTGATTTTCGTCGTTGATATTATTGCTGTTTCATAACAAAGCTTAAACAGAGCCCCATTTGCCATTTTGGCAGGTGGGGTTTTGTGTTTGTTCAGAATGCATTCACTTAAGGAAGGTACTCTGCTGACATGAAGAAAGTAGTTGCTGAGTTTCTGGGCACAGCCCTTTTAGTTGCAATCGTCGTTGGGTCAGGCATTATGGCAACAGATCTTTCACAAGATGTCGGCATGCAGCTACTTATTAACACGATTTCAACTGTATTTGGTTTGTATGTATTGATCACAATTTTGGCACCAATAAGCGGAGCTCATTTCAACCCTGTTGTAACAATGGTTGATCTCATTCAAGGAAGGAGCTCAACGGTTCAGTTTATTCAATACTCACTTGCCCAAGTAGTAGGTGCGATAACAGGTGCCATGCTGGCAAATGCAATGTTTAGTCACTCATTGCTTGAAACCTCAACCAAGATACGATCAGGTGGCAACCTCTATATAGGTGAAATTGTTGCCACTGCCGGTTTAATCCTTGTCATTAATTTATTGGTTAACCAGAAAAATCTTGCAGCAATTCCGGCTGCGGTTGCCGTCTGGATTGGAAGTGCCTACTTCTTCACAAGTTCTACCTCCTTTGCAAACCCTGCAGTTACTATCGGACGAACCTTGAGTGACTCTTTTGCTGGGATTGCGCCAGAATGCGCACCCAAATTCATCGCAGCTCAAGTACTCGGCGCTCTTATTGGCTTGGGCTTAACAAAGGTGCTCACTCATGACAAATAAACCCACCGTGCTTTTTGTTTGTGTGCATAACGCTGGTCGTTCTCAAATGGCAGCTGGTTTCATGAAGGCGCTGGGTCAAGATCGCATAGAAGTTCTCTCTGCAGGCTCTGCGCCAAAGGATTCAATTAATCCCGTAGCAATTGCAGCTATGGCAGAGCTGGGCATAGATATTGCAAATAATGTTCCAAAGATTCTCACACCAGAGGCAGTGCAAGCATCTGATGCAGTGATAACAATGGGTTGCGGAGATGCTTGCCCGTTCTATCCAGGTAAGCGATATGAAGATTGGGTCTTAGAGGATCCAGCAGGCCAAGGAATTGAATCTGTTCGAGTGATCAGAGATGAAATCAAGAAGCGCGTGGAAACTCTGCTTTCAGAATTACTGATTTAAGAAAGTAAGAATTTAGCTCCAGCTATCAGCAAGACAATACCCAAAGCCCGCTTCACACCCACTGATGAAAATCTCTTGATTCCAAAGCGTGTGCCAATAAATGCTCCGAGTAGCACGGCCACTAAAAACACAGGCAGTTCACTTGGCAAGGAAGATGTTGATTGAAGATTGCCAAGTAATCCAGCAGTTGAGTTAACAAAGATAAAAGCTGCAACAGTTCCACTGGCCTGCTTAACACTCACCCAGCCCAACCAAATGATGAGGGGGGAGAGGAATATGCCGCCGCCTGTGCCAGTAATGCCAGAGAGCAAACCAACGCATGCGCCCATAAAGATTGCTAGTGACTTATTCACTTCTCTATGAGCCTTATCGCTTTGCAACGCTTGCACCAAAAAGCGCACACCGGATAAAAGAAGTAGCACGCCAATAACAGGCCTATAAACATCACCAGAGAGATTGATACGCCCGCCAATAAAGGCAGCTGGTACTGATCCAATAATGAGAAATAGGAAAAGCGTTTTATTAAAGAAATTGCTCTTGATATAGCGAAGAGATGTAAAAGAAGAGACAAAGATATTAAGAGTAAGAGCCGTTGGTCTAATCACTGCGGGGGGAAGATCAAAGAGAGTCATAATGGCTATATAGGCAGATGCTCCTGCATGGCCCACAGAGGTGTAGAGAATTGCTCCTAGAAATAAACAGCCTGCAATAAGGAGCGTCTGTGCTTCAAGCACTATTGAACTGCTTTAACTATCTGTTCACTGAGCCACTTACGAAGGTTGTATGCATCATCGACCATGAATCCATGACCAAAGAAGCCATGAATAGTCCCTGGATATTCCTTCATTGTCACAGGCACGCCTGCTTTTTCTAGCGCAGCTGCATAGTTTGCCCCATCATCGCGCAAGACATCATGCTCGGCTAAACCGATAATTGCTGGTGCAACGTTTTTGAAAGAAGTTGCTCGCGCAGGAATGGCATATTTATTGTTCATGTGCGCCTCTGGAACATAGAGTCCCCAACACCACTGCATTCCAACTTTTTCTAAACCAAAACCAGTCTCATGGGCAAGGTATGACTTGGACTGAAAGTCGGTATCAAGACATGGATAGATAAGCATTTGGTAGGCCAACTTCACATCACCAGTATCGGCAGCTTTGAGTGCAACTGCTGCAGCTAAATTGCCTCCAGCGCTATCTCCTCCCACGCCAATCTTTGTTGGATCAATTCCAAGGCGCGCAGCGTTCTTTGCAACCCAGAGCAGACCTGCATAACAATCATCAAAAGGTGTTGGGAATGGATGCTCTGGTGCTTTCTGGTAGTTAATTCCAATTACTACAAAACCAGTCTCGGCTGCGATGTTAGACATCTGTGGGGCATAGCGAAGTGTCCAACTAAAGACCCAGCCTCCGCCATGGAAATAAACAAGGGCAGGAGCATTAGGTTTTACGTTTTTAGGACGAAAAATAACGGCATGCAGATCTGCGGTAGGTGAAGTGAAATAGGTATTTTCAGTGTGCACATCATTAGATTCAGGACCTGCATACTTTAGGTAATCAGCCGCATCTGCTCTGCGCTCTTCTAAAGTTGCATCAGCCGGCATTGGATTATTGGCGGCGGTGTAGTCGAGGAAAGCTCTGGTCTGTGGATGCATAGTCATAGGCACTAGGGTATTCCAAGTCGCAATACTTCACCCCTACAATTTCACTCATGCCCATCGCCCATCATGTTTACACCGCTGTTGATTGTGCTCATCCAGCATCTCTAGCCCGTTTCTACGCAGAGCTAACTGGATGGGAGGTTGGCCCTATAGAGGATTCTGAAGGTAAAGTTGAGTGGGTAGATTTATTCAACAACGGCCAACGGATGATGGCCTTCCAAAAAGTCAGTAACTATCAAGCCCCAACCTGGCCAGAAGGTCCAATTCCACAGCAATTACATTTTGATTTTCATGTTCCAGATTTAGATATCGGTGAGAAAAAAATATTGGCAATTGGTGCCACAAAGCATGAAGTGCAACCAGGCAAGAACTTTAGGGTTTACTTAGATCCTGAGGGTCATCCATTTTGTTTAGTGAAGAGTCTTCAGCTGAGTAGGGAGTAATTAGAGTTAAGCCAGCGGCAGTTAAGAAAATAACCATTACGTGTGTAAAGGGGTTTGCGCATCACTTATTCCACCAGAAGCTGCATTCACCACAATGATTAAACCGATTGAAGTTCCAAGGGCTACGGCCACAAGCAATGTCTGCCGCATTCGTTGTCTTAGCTCGCGAGGCAGATAAGTCAAAAACATTGAGCCCCCTTGAAATTGTAAGTAAATCATTAGGCAACTTAGGGGTATCAGCCTGAATCAGGAAGAAAATTTGCTGAGAAAGATGTGTGAATATCTCCCTACCTGGGAGCCAAATAGGCGTGATGTGATGGATTCTCCGGCGACTCTCAAGCAAATTCGGGGTGCTGGGGGTTGTTTTCAATTATTTTCAACCAGTGAAAGAAAGCGTCCGAATCCTTAAAAACCTTGAAGATGAGTCCATTGAAATCCTTCGAGAAACTGCCGCTACCTTCGCTAAGCCCGTGATGATGTATTCCATAGGCAAGGACTCATCGGTCCTATTGCACTTAGCTAAAAAAGCTTTTTATCCTGGCTTTATTCCTTTCCCCCTCTTGCATGTGGATACAACATGGAAGTTCAAAGAGATGATTGCATTTCGTGATCAGGTTGTAGCCGATGCAAAAGTCAATCTCATCGTCCATACTAATCAAGATGGTGTTGCAGCTGGTATTAATCCATTCACATCAGGGATTTCTGAATACACCCGGGTAATGAAAACTGTTGCATTGCGTCAAGCTTTAGATGAACATCGTTTTGACGCAGCAATTGGTGGATCGCGACGTGATGAAGAAAAATCACGGGCGAAAGAAAGAATCTTTAGTGTTCGAGGTGCTGGACATTCGTGGAACCCTCGAGCCCAGCGTCCTGAACTATGGCGCTCTTATAACACCCGGCTTGCATCGCAGGAGACTATGCGCGTATTTCCACTTTCTGATTGGACAGAATCAGATATTTGGATGTACATATTGCAAGAAAATATTGAGGTTAACCCTTTGTACTTTGCTAAGCCACGCCCCATGGTTGCACGTGGGGATCAATGGATCATGGTTGATGACGAACGCTTTCCTTTGCTAGATGGTGAAACACCACAAATGCGCACAATGCGCTTTAGAACTCTCGGTTGCTATCCATTAACAGCTGCCGTGGATTCAGAAGCACAAACAATTGAAGAGATTGTCGAAGAAGTTCTGCAGGTCAAACTTTCAGAACGTGCCACACGTCTAATCGATGGCGCTGGCGAAGACTCCATGGAGAAGAAAAAGACTGAAGGTTATTTCTAATGTCTAGATCGGTAATCAGGTTACTGACCTGCGGCAGCGTCGATGATGGTAAGAGCACACTGATAGGACGCTTATTGGTCGAGACTGACAGCGTTCCACACGACACAATTAGCGCCGCTCGCTTCACACGTAGGAGTGGCTCAACAATTTCTTCAGGTGAAGTTGATTACAGCCTGTTAACTGATGGATTAGAAGCCGAGCGCGAGCAAGGCATTACCATCGATGTTGCCTATCGATCAATGTCACTTCGTGATGGAAAACGTTTAATAATTTCAGATGCACCAGGCCATGAGCAGTACACCAGAAATATGGTTGTTGCAGCCTCCCGGGCCGATATTGGCTTAGTACTAGTTGATGCAACTAAAGGTGTGCGCACTCAAACCCTTCGCCATTCCACTATCTGCGCAATCATGGGAGTTAAGCGAATAATTGTTGCAATTAACAAGTTAGATGCGCTGGGATATTCTCAAGAGGTATACACGCAGATTCACAATGAGCTTAGTCCACTATTTACCAAATTAGGAATTGATGACGTTCGTTTCATTCCAATGAGTGCACTCAATGGTGACAACGTCACTACTGCAAGCTCGACGATGAGCTGGTATTCAGGTGAGACATTGCTAGATGCTATTCAAGGATGGAATCCTGCAGCTCATGTTGGTAGTGATTCACGCATGGACATTCAATTAATTTCACGAGCCGAAGATTTTCGTGGAGTCTCTGGAACAGTTCACGGTGCTGGATTTGCTGCAGGTGATAAAGTCGCCATCCTGCCATCTAAGCAGAAGGCTACAATTGCAAAGATTGTTACCTACAACAATGAGAATGCAACCGCTGGCGATTTAGAGTCAGTGACATTAGTGCTAGAGCCTGATATTGATGCCACACGAGGCGATGTCATCGTAAATGATGGAAATGAATTAGAGATTTCAAACCGCTATCAGGCAAAAATCGTGTGGTTGCATGAAGAACCCCTTGTTCAAAGCCGTTCCTATCTCTTAATTTCTGGCCCTACTCAAGCTCCCGTAACGATTTCCAAGATTAAGTATGTACTTGATGTAGTTAGCGGTGAGGAAAAACCAGCTCAAAGGCTTCAGATAAATGAGATTGGTTTGGTCGAAATCGCAACTGATCGTGCGATTGCCCTTGAGCCGTATTCCCAATCGCGACAGTACGGAAATTTTGTAATTGTCGATCGCCTTACTCAACAAACAGTTGGAGCAGGGATGGTCGAGCATTCACTGCGCAGAGGCACGAACATCACTCATCAGGCATATGAAGTGGCAAGAAGTGATCGTTCTCTACAAAAATCACAAAAGGCACAGATTATTTGGCTCACAGGTTTATCTGGTTCTGGTAAGTCAACTATTGCTAATGAGTTAGCCAAGCAGCTCTTTGCCCAAGGTTTCCATGCCTATGTCCTAGATGGAGATAACTTGCGCTCAGGGTTAAATATGGATTTGGGTTTCACACCAGAAGATAGAGCAGAAAATGTGCGCCGAGTTTCTGAGGTCGCAAAATTGATGCTTGATTCCGGATTAATTGTGATTACAGCTCTGGTCAGTCCCTTTGAAACCGATCGCCAGAGAGCACGCAGCCTGGTTGAAGAGGGTGAGTTCATGGAAATCTTTATCGATACGCCAATAGAAATCTGTAGAGCACGCGACCCTAAGGGTCTCTACAAGAAAGCAGGCAGTGGCAAAATCCCTAACTTCACCGGCATTGGCCAAGAGTATGAAGTTCCATTGCACCCTGAGTTAGTCATTGATGGCACAAAACCATTATTGGACTCAGTAAAGCTAATCATGGCGCGCATTCAATGAACTGGATTCTTTTTGCTTTAGCTGGATCAGTTGCTCAATTTGTTGATGGCACTTTAGGGATGGGCTTTGGCCTATTAAGTTCTACCCTTTTACTGACTTTGGGGGCATCGGCTGCCCTATCCTCGACAGCGGTGCACATGGCAGAGATTTGTACGACTTTGGCATCAGGCGCATCGCATTGGCACGCAGAAAATATTGATAAAAACGTATTGCGTCGTCTGGCAATTCCTGGCGGAGTTGGTGCATTTTTGGGGGCAACTTTTTTATCTTTTATTGATCTCACCAACGGTCGAATCTTTGTATCAACGTTGCTTTTATTCCTTGGATTCTTACTGCTCTATCGAAACTTGTTTTCCAATCAGCAGACAAACGCTATTGAAATTAAGAACCCACGCTTTCTTACCTATCTAGGCTTTACAGGTGGTTTTATAGATGCAGCAGGTGGCGGCGGATGGGGCCCGTTAGTAACTCCCACTTTGCTTTCTACAACCAGTACAGAACCTAGAAAAGTCATTGGAACAGTAAGTGCGTCCGAATTCATTGTGGCCGTTGCAGCAAGTACGGGCTTTCTTATCAACTTCAATCGCGTTGACATTGATTGGAGCGTGGTGGGTGGGTTGGCTTTGGGTGGAACGATTATGGCGCCTATTGCTGCTCGTATCGTAAGAAATCTGCCCCGTAAACAACTGGGTCTTTTTGTTGCACTAGCTATTATTGCAATAAATGGTTACCGAATCATTATTGGTTAAGTTGACTAGTAGTACTGCTCGATCTCTATCCCTTGGGAGTAGAGTTCTTGAAGAATCTGAGAATATCTTCTTTCAAAGGCATTAGGATTTTTCACAACTTTAGCCCAATCTCCTTGAGACATTTTTTCAGCAAGTAGAACTTCGTCATAGTATTTACGCAAGGTATCGTTGTCATCAAGATTTAAAAAAGTGAGAACCTTTCGATATGTCGCATCACGATCGTGAACTATGAAATCCTCTAATCGCACGGTGATGTGGTTATCTTCTGGAATTTTCTTTAACGCTAAGAAAGACTTTTCGATTCTGCCCTTCCACCATTCCAGCGCTTCTTCGGGCGTGCTTGGGCCCCATTTTTCTTTACTAACCGACAATGCGACATCACGACCATCGCGAACCATATTTATAAATAATGAGTTTGGCATGAAGCGGGAGATGCGATTGGCATTTTGAATATTTAAAGGAGTTGAATCGGCAAAATATTTAACGCTTTGATCCTTAAGTTGAGCTCTAGATAGTTCAAAAAAGAGGTCTTGGGATGCCCCCAGTAGATCCTCTTTTGATTTGAAATCAAAGCGTTCAAGAGCACGATTGAGATCCTCGCGCTCTATTCCCTGTACTAAACCTCGAGGTTTGCCCGTTTTACCCTCCTGGCTCCACCATCTGGTAGAAATTCTTTCTCTGAAAACCTGATGCTTGCTCTTTCCAAGCAGCAGAGAAGTACGTAAAAAAACTCTATTTCTCACCTCGCGCCGGCTGGTTTCAAAAGCTAGGGGCCTGCCAAAGTTGAGATCCAACAGACCGGCACGGTCAGTGAGATATTTAATTTCACGGGGCATGCTGGTGTGAAATTCGGGGTGGCGGGTCAGGCAATTGACGATAGCCGTAGTGCCGCTACGACCTGTACCACCTGAAAAAACAGGTGTGAAATCAATACGCATCTAGATATCTTAAGGTCGTAAATCCTCTTATGTGGCGATAATCTGTCTGTGTGGCATATTCACCGAAAACTCACATTCCAGTTCCGATATTTATAGGCGGCACAGGTAGAAGTGGCACCACGATTCTTGGAGATATGCTCAATGAGCATTCATTGATTAGAACTAGCAATCCTACCGAGATCAAATTTCTGGCTAATAGAGGTGGCTTACTTGATGTAATTTTTGGATCACAGAGCTCTAATATATTAAAGCGTCAACAAATATCTGTGTTGTACTTTCGGACTCGGAGAGAAAGAAAACGCAAAGATGCTCTAGCTAGGACTATTCGAGTTCAAGAGTTTAGAGAAAAGCTTTGGCAAAAGTGGTGGGAGATTGACGCAAAACCACCGCATGGACCAGGCCTACATGTTGGAATAATGAAAGAAGTACTGACAGATATTGTCAATAAATTTGAAAAGTCAATGAATAAAAGTCCAGCCCGTGCTGGAAGACGATTTATGGACAGATTTATATCCTCCCAGTTTGATTCAACTAGCAAAAAGAAATATTGGGTCGAGACCACACCCATGAATATTTCGTATGCCCAACACTTAACCACTCTTTATCCTCAAGCACGTTTTATCGTAATGCGGCGCGATCCTCGAGATGTTATTGCCTCTCTTATAACTAAAGACTGGGGGCCATCAACGCCGCTGGAGGGTATTGAATGGATTGAAAAAAGATTACGTTCAGATGCCCATGGTCAAAGTTTTATCCCCAAAAGCCAACTGCTCGTTATTAATCTGGAAGATTTAGTTACGAACAATCCTGAGCAGACCTATAACAAGATATTAAAGTTTCTTGCAATTGAAGACGAGCCTGCAGTGCGAACTTTTCACCAAGAAAAAATGAATGGCGATCTTGCATCCTCTGGTCGCTGGAAAAGTCAAATAGATTCACCGGAGTTTGTTTCCGCAACCGCACAAATGTTGCAACGCTTAAAGGACGAGGCAATCGAATCCGGCTTAATCTTGATGTAGCCCCAATCTCACAAGGTATTCCCAGGATTATTACAACTATTTGGCGCCTGACACACTGTTTTACCCTATAGATTAAAAATATGATATCTGCTGAAAATCTTCCCAAGCATCAAAGAGTTCGTGTTGGTTTAGTTGGATTCGGTAAAACCGGACGAGCCGTGGCTTCGGTATTGCTGCACGACAAAACAATTGATTTAGTGTGGGTGGTGAGGAAAAGTAACACTCTTGATATGCGCTCAGTACCAGAGTTTCTTGGAATCGAATCAGATGAAGATGGCACCATTCACTGCACTGATGCTGTGGATTTTGAATCCCTACAAGCAAGCTCGCCAGTAGATGCAATAATTGACTTCAGTTCCGAATCGGGCATGGATTACTACGGTGAAAGTGCCGCCGAGCTTGGCATAACAATAGTCTCAGCCATTTCAAATCTTTCAAACGCAAGAATTAATTCACTCAAGAATTACTCTAAAACTACCCGAGTCTTATGGTCTCCAAATATAACTTTGGGAATTAATTTTCTGATAGTTGCCGCTAAAACTCTACAAGAACTAGCGCCTCAGGCTGATGTGTCAATTCTCGAGGAGCACTTCAAATTAAAACCAGAGGTTTCTGGAACTGCGCTAAAGATTTCTGCTGCGCTAAATTTAGATCCAGAGGACATTCGAACAATTCGAGCTGGTGGAATTATTGGAGTTCATGAAGTTCTTTTTGGATTCCCCTTCCAAACGGTCAGGTTAAAGCACGAGTCAATTTCCCGAGAATCATTTGGAAATGGGGCTAAATTCGGCCTCATGGAGATCCAAAAGCGTGACATTGGTTTCTACAATATGGAGGATTTAGTGGGGAAATTCTTTGTTGATGCGAATAGTAAATACGCCACTACTCCTAACCCAAAGATAGAAAACAAAGGCTTGCTGGGTAAGGTCATTAGATTTCTCTACCACCGCTTTGGATAGAGCTATTAGTCATTTAATGATTGATTTACAGATAAATCCCGGGTTCACTTACGTAAGTGGGTAGTGAAGGACTTGAACCCCAACACGGGTTATGTACTCTCATGGTCCACATATTGATGTAACCGAGCTTGAACTATCTCTCATATTAGGGAAGTGCTCTGACATCTTCCACATTTTGAACTGATATTGGACAGTTAGGGCTCTTACTTTCCATCCTCAAATGCTTCGGTCAATGTCATACGTTGGGGTATTGAGTTGACTGGGAATGAGGACTCCTCCCACATCTCAGCTCCGACCAAAGAAGCCGTAGAGTCAAAATTGTAGTGAGCAAGATTGTCATTCCTTTGACCCATTACACCGATATATCCGTTTTCAAATAGGGGAGAGTTGATCCCTATCTGGGGTGAGAAAAGCCATGAAGGCAAGGAGTAGCCAATCTGTCTAAAAAAACTACAATAAGGAAGTGACAACCAGACTCAAAGTAGTCATCTTGCATCTAGCATCCCAGGCTGTAATCAACTGTTGCTAACTGATAGAGATACACGTGCGCGTGCATTTGTTCAGTGATGAACGCTCAAACGCCACGCCCAGTAGATCTTCCCCACACCGACAACTGGAATGAAGCCGACATTATTGCTGGTCCATCCACGCTAGCCGATAGCCAGCAATGGCGCAGCAGATTAGTCGATTGGCGTAAAGATGCAGCCACAGGACTTAATTACGACGACAACGCTTATCAATCCGCCGAACTTTTTAATAATCCATCATACAGTGTTGCTTTAATCTGGTTATGGGATGAACTTCTCTTTGATTTTTCAACTCAAGAATTTACGCCCGATAAGTTATTAGCAGATGCACAAAAGTTCGGTAGCTTTGATGGGATCATTTTGTGGCATGCATATCCAGTCATTGGGATTGATTCACGTAATCAATTTGATTTCTATAATGATGTTCCAGGTCTTGCTCAACTGATTACCAACTTTCAAAAAGCTGGCGTCAAAGTTTATTTGAACTACAACCCGTGGGATAAATGGACTAGGCGTGAATCCACTACAGATCAGTTTGGTTTAGCACAACTAATTAAGCGATTTAATTTTGATGGCGTTTTTCTTGATACGTTGAAATCAGCTGATCCTGATTTTATGGCACCAATTATTGATGTCAAACCTGACATCGTTTTAGGCGGCGAAGCGACAGTTCAGCAAGAGCGAGTCTGCGATCACACAATGTCGTGGGGTCAGTGGTTTGTTGATAGCGAAATTCCAGGGGTTTTGCGCGCTAAATATTTTGAACCACGACACATGATTCATCAGACACGTCGCTGGGATCGATCCCACATTGGCGAATTACATATTGCCTGGCTCAACGGTGCGGGAATGTTGATTTGGGAAGCAGTCTTTGGCTCCTGGGTAGGTTGGAATAACTATGAAGTCTGCATGTGGCGCGAGATGGTCAGCGTTCTACGCGATCATCATCCGCTCATAGTTCATGGTCATTGGGAGCCGCTGACGCAGCTATCTGCAGCTGCCGAGGCCGCGCATCTCTATGCCTCTTCCTTTAAACTAGATGGCTGGCAGTTAATTACCATCATTAATAAAAGTAGGAATGATTACTTAGGAGTCCTTGCTTGCGGCCTGAGTGGATTAATTCCAGCAGGGGGAGTTGGTGCAATATCGATTACTCCATCGGGTGCATCGTTGCTGCCGTTTACATATATGAAAAGTGATCAAGGTTTCCCTACCCGTACACCTGCGCGCCAATTAGATCTAGTTGGGTCCCTTACCACTTTGACGTATTCACATCGACACCGCGAATGTGGGTTTTATGAACAACCTGGCTTCATTAATACATGGAAACCAACACGTCCTGCCTTACATGAGTTCATCACTGGGGACATAGAAGTTCCAGGTGTGAATGGAGTACTCGATACATACGAAGTTAGCAATAGAGAGTTTTATGAGTTTATGCAAGCCACTCACTATGTGCCAGAAGTATCTAATCGCTTTCTTTCTCATTGGGTTAACGGCGCACCACTTACTGATCAACTTGATAACCCCATTGTCTATGTCGATCTTGATGATGCAGTTGCCTATTCAAGATGGAAGGGCTCTGAAGTTCCCAATGAATGGAACTGGCAGTTCAATGCAGATTCGATTGTACATCGAGCAACTAGCGTGTGGAATTTAACCAATAGCATTCATAGTGATGGCCGTACGCGTTTCTTAATTCTCAAGGGCGGCAGTACGTTTAATATTCACAACGGCCAAGGTGCACAGTCACCCACTGGACTTGCCGAATCTGATTGGTATGTTGATGGTGGAATACAAGATAGTTCGTGGAATGAAAAACTATTATTGATGGGTGCGGGCATGTCGCGCTCAGAAAATATCGGTTTTCGATGCTTTAGGCCACACAGGGGTAACTAATGGCTGAGGCTTTTACTCGTTCGATCAGAATTAATCAGCCCTTGTATTCATCCAAAGGATAATAATTCTTAACGAAATTTATTTCGTTGGGAGCATGTCCTAGATATCTGATTGCGAACCTGGCTCTCCTTTTACGCCCTTCCATACGGTCAGCTGGGGGAATGGGAACTCAATCTCTGCCTCATCGAAACGTTCCTTAACCAGGAATCGTAACTTTCGCGCCAAGTCCCATTGCTTTCCCGCTGTCACCCTAACTACAACCCGAAAATCAATCGAACTTTCAGCCAAACGTTCGACGCCCAGCAATTCAGGAAAATCGATTAAAAATTCTTTAACACCGGCCATTGTTGAGTACTCCTGCAAAATAGCAAGGATTGTTTTTTCAACCATCTTTAAATCACTCTTATAGGCCACACTAATATCTAGAATCATGCGCGACCACTCTTGGCTCTTATTGGCCACTCGTTCAATAGAGCCATTTGGAACATGCCAGAGCGTTCCATCAAGTGCGCGAACTCTGGTGCTCTTTAGAGTCACAGACTCGACCACGCCCACAGCCTCACCTAAATCCACGATATCGCCTACGCCATATTGATCTTCAGCTAAATTTGAAATTCCTGCGATGAAATCCTTCACAAGCGTTTGAGCTCCGAAGCCAATTGCCACGCCAAAAACACTTGCTCCAGCGAGTAGCGGTGCCAAATTGAACTTGATGAGATCTAAAAATATTAAAAACGTTAAAACTGTGAGGAAAACGGTAAGTACGGAATTAGATATAGCAGTGAGTGCATCTGCTCTTTGATTAATTCGTTTATCCAGATTGGATTCGGCCTGACCCGTGTCTCTCAATCGGAGAATCCTGACAATCGTTCTGCGCATTAGAAATTTAAGTAGGCGTAGCAGAATATAGAACCCTAAAAATAGCCCTGTCGCTTTAGTTACGAGCACCCATAGACCAGTTATTTCAATATTCACTTCTCAACCATACATTGATTTTCCTATTCTTCGTCCCAGAGTGCCCGCACTCCGTTCTTCAATCTCAGACATTAATCACCCAGCAAGCAGATATTTAAATTCAGAGAAATTCAATCAATACTTTGGGAGAGAACTACCCCTAAATTTGCAAGTTCTTTACGAGCCTCTTGAAACTTCTTTTGGAAACGCTGATCCAACAGAGGATCCTCTTTCCAGCGACCCAAGTGTGCATTTTCGGAGTTAACTTCATTTTCTAAGTAGTTGCGCATTTCTTGAGCATCTTCTAAATCTAGAAATCCTAGTAACTTTGCATACATAATTTCTTTCTTCTTTCCCACTAGATCCTCTAGCGAGACATCCAAAATAGAGTCGGACGGCAGTGTAGAGGTTGCTGTTTTTGCATTGAGAACTTTGGATTTCCACCATTGGATTGCTTTCATTGGGTCAGAAGGTCCCCACGGCTCTTGAAGAACTGAGCTAATGGTGTCCCGTCCATCTCTTTGCATATGAATGAATTTTGCATTAGTAAGAAATTGTGAAATCTGACCAGAGCGCTCAATATTTGTTGGCGTTGTATCAACCACAAATTCAGCCCTGGCAATGTATTTGTTGCTTGCAATAAAGTCATAAAAAAACTTACGCGTGCTACAGACTGGATGCGTAAAGTACTCTGACTCCAATGTTGCTAGTTTTCGCTCCAAATCCTCAAAATCAAAGCCTTGGACAAGACCTGCGGTTCCACCGCGCTTCCCTTGACGTTGCCACCAGTCCTGTGTGATTTTTGTATGAAATCCAGTAACTTGCCTCAGGGTTGCATTTGGACGCGAAGAGCTACTAAAAAATGTAGAAAATTTCTTGGCATTATTTTTTTGTGATTGCTCAGAATTCAGGTTGTTACCGAGAAGATCTAGTAATCCATCGCGTCCAGTTAAAAATTTAATCTCGTAGGGCTTGCCAGCATGCACCCTTGGATGCTTACCTAGAATTTTTCCTACTAAAGTGGTTCCTGATCTTCCTGTCCCACCACTAAATACCGGAATAAATTTTGGTTCCATATATTAAAGGTATTTTGTAGATCAAGAACTGCCAAGGCAATACACGCCATTTAGTCTGTGTGTTTACTGTCAATTCACCTAGATTGCACTTAAGGGAATGTTATTTAAGTTTTGAATTCGTAATTTGCCTAAAGATGCTCAGCTAGTTGCGATCTGACCGGGGGATTCATACTCACCAAGTTATCGACTTGAACTGAAGTATTCCTCAGGCACACTCACGCTTGTAAGTGGGTGGTGAGGGACTTGACCCCTGCAGTCCGGGTAATTCCCCGATTTTCTGGTAATCAGATCATAAAAGGCACACCATCTCCATTTTGGTGAAGTTAGAAGTCTTCAATCTCGCGAGTTTCAATGATTTGAAGTTCCTTTGCCAATACCGTTTTCCAGTCGTTGAGAACTTTTGTTGCGGCAGCTTTATCACCTAAAGAAACATAAGAGCAAATCAATTTCCTGATAGCAACTTCTGAATAAGGCGTAAGTTCCATCAGCTTATTGGCCATTAATAGACTGGATTGTAAGTCACCCTGCTCTCGCCATGAGTCACATAAAAGTTGAACTGAACGTTCGCTTATAGAGCGAAGATGTGAACGGTCTCTTATAAGCCATTCACGATTGATTCCAGGTAAAAGGGGTCTTTGTGCGATTGAATACGCAATGGTCGCTTCCTTGGTTGCAACTGCGTAATCACCTCTTTTATATGTGCCCTCGGCATTATCTATAAATCTTGTTGCTTCGGAGAAATCAATTTTAGTTGCTACAGGCCAACGCAGTTGCATTAGTCCGCCGGTTGAAATAAGAATCTCTTTTGCAGGCAAACCAATATGTGTAAGAGCTTTACGCAATCTGCTGCATGTGGCGTCTAAAACAGAATCAACTGATTGCGGTTCTAATCCCTCCCACAAATCATCAACGAGAGCGGTTCTTGAAATCGCATAATTCGATCTAGAGAGTCGCACCAAAATCATGCGCCCAATCACACCGCTCATATCTTCAGGCCGCATCTCATCTCCAGCATGGGAAACAGAAATGGTGCCTGTTAGATTGACTTGAGTTGTCACACGGCAAGAGTAACTTGAATCGAAAACTTTGCGACAAGAGGTGCTTGCAAGGTTCTCGCAAGGCGGGGGAGTTAGGGTTGCCTCAGGAAGAAGGGAGTAATAAATGTCTGAATCATCTCTGTCAGTTGAATGCCCTTGCGGGTCCGTTATGACTCATGAGGAGCTTGCTCCGCTTGTTGAAGTAGTTCAGTCACATGCAAAGTTAAATCACAATATGGATTTAACTGAAGAAGATGTTCACAATATGGCAAGTAAGCGATGATACAAAAACTTAGGAAAAAGGGGAAGACATGGCACACAGATATTTAGTACTTGGAAAATATACTGCTCAAGGTTTAGCTGGAGCTCTACAAGAAGGGTTTCAAAGTCGTCATGACAATATTGCTAATGCCGTAAAATCACTCGGTGGAAAGCTAATTGATTATAGTTTTTGTGCTGGCGAATATGACTTCACGATTCTGACCGAATGGGACGATGAAACTAAAGCGCTTGTGCTTCAAATGGTTGCAGGTTCTCACGGATCTGTTTCAAGCCAAACTATTCGATTACTAACTGCCACAGAGATGGATCAATCACGCGCTCATATTCCAAATGTAAAATGGAGCGCACCGGGAAAATAATTAAACTTGTTTGACCACAACAGGATCGGCGCAGTGCTGCAATGCAAATTTGATTGCAGCTGCTGAGATAAATTCGACAGAGATGTTCAGAGCAGTGAATGGTTTATCGTAATAGGCACAGACAACCTTGGTGGTTGTTTCTTTTCCACACAGGGCGTGCCAATAACGTTGAGACGATCCCAAGACGTCTAGGAATGGCTAATGGAATCAGGATGCGACCATCATCTAATGTAATGATCGTCGAACTCTGAGGAAGGCTTGCTTGTGCTGGAAGTTGTGGTGCTTGATTGATGATTCCGGTGAGCTTTGATTCACTACATTTTGCAGATCTCAAAGCCAAGCAAGAAGCAGAAGCCAAGGCTGCCGCACTTAAGAAAACAACTATTACTTGTTTAAAAGGAAAATTAGTTAAGAAAGTAACGGCGGTTAAACCAGCGTGCCCCAAGGGTTATAAGAAAAAGTAATTAGTTTGAATACTAGATATAAAGGTTTGGCAGATTTATCCACTATTCAAGGGTTTGAACCACATCCAAGGTTTGGACATAGAACTCGGATTCACCTACATATGTGGGTGGTGAGGGACTCGAACCCCCGACCCGGTGATTAAGAGTCACCTGCTCTACCAACTGAGCTAACCACCCGAGGCATCCAGGCGCCGGAAACGCTTGAATGCAGGTGGAAACCTATCAGCATCTGAGCCCTTGCTGCACATTCGCGACACCGGCAAAATGGCCATATGAGTCACTGGGAAATAAGGATTGCCCTAGCACTGACGCTATTTCTAGCAGGGATACCAGAGGGATCTAGCGCTGCAACCCCAACAGTGAGCGAAGTGATTGCAACGATGGCTGTGAAGGGGCGCGCCCCAAAGACTGGATACACCAGAGAAGCATTTGGAAGCACTTGGAAAGATGTGGATGGAAATAGCTGTGATACCCGAAATGATATTTTAAAAAGAGATCTTATTGATATGGTCTATAAAAATCGCTGCACGATTCTCAGTGGAGTATTGCCTGATCCATATTCAGGAGAAAGCATTGATTTTGTGAGGGGAGTAGGAACAAGCACTGCCGTGCAGATTGATCACGTTGTGGCTCTTTCAAATGCCTGGCAGACCGGTGCTTTTAAACTAACCCTTGAAATACGAACTGCCTTTGCTAATGATCCACTCAATCTTTTAGCAGTTAAAGGTGTATTAAACTCACAAAAAGGTGATGGTGATGCAGCAACGTGGTTGCCGCCAAAAAAGAGTTATAGATGTGAATACGTTGCACGACAAGTAGCAGTAAAAGCCAAATACGGTTTGTGGTTAACAGCTCCAGAAAAGGCAGCAGTGATGAGGATTATTGCAACGTGTCCGAAGCAGTTAACGCCAACTAATTAACTCAGTGGCCAGATTTCAATAAGCGCTCGCGGGAACGTTCAATCTCTGCTTGGGCCTCAATTGCATCAACCCAGTTACCACCTGTAACACTCTTGCCAGGCTCTAGGGCTTTATAGACTTCAAAGAAATGCTGGATTTCAGAGAGTTCAAACTCAGGAACATCCTTTAAATCTTGCAAGGATGCTTTGCGAATATCTCCTGCTGCAACACAGAGTAATTTGTCATCTCCGCCAGCCTCATCGGTCATATTAAACATGCCGATAGCTCTGCATGAAACTACACAGCCTGGAAATGTCGGTTCATCAAGCATGACAAGGGCATCAAGTGGGTCGCCATCTAGGGAGAGAGTGTTTTTAACAAAGCCGTAGTCATAGGGATAGCGGGTGGAAGTAAAGAGCATGCGATCTAAACGAATCTCACCAGTGATGTGATCGACTTCGTATTTGTTACGGCTGCCTGCCGGAATTTCAATAATGACATCAAAGATCATCGGCGCCGGCTTCCTATGAGAGCGAAAGGATAAAACTTGGGGTGAACGACGGGGCTCGAACCCGCGACATCCCGGACCACAACCGGGTGCTCTACCAGCTGAGCTACGTCCACCATGAGTGCCAAAGTCTACCCGTTACTACTCATCACCTGGAACAAATACTGCGCTGCGGTAATACGCCAATTCAGCAATTGAATCTTGAATGTCACCTAAGGCACGGTGATTGCCCGTCTTTGCCGGGGCGTTGAAGTAGGCCTTGGGATACCAGCGCCTTGCCAGCTCTTTAATGGATGAGACATCGATGGTGCGATAGTGCAGGTAATCATTAAGGCGTGGCATATCGCGGGCAATAAAGGAGCGATCAACAGAGACTGAGTTACCTGCTAACGGTGATTTTCCAGCAGAAGTATTTGTACTTTCAAGGTATTTAATAATTAAATCTTCGGCCTCTGATACTGAAACTCCATTTGGTATCTCTGTGATTAATCCAGAGGTGGTGTGCATCTGCGTTACAAATTCATTCATTCCAGCTAACGCCTCGGCGCTGGCCTTAATCACCACATCCACACCATCACCGATGAGGTTTAACTGTGAGTCAGTAACAAGGACGGCGATTTCAACCAGGACATCTTTCTCTAGAGAAAGACCCGTCATCTCGCAATCGATCCAGATCAGGTTGGGTTGTTCGTTGGCCATGCGCGCCTGGCAGGAATCGAACCTGCGACAACCCGCTTAGAAGGCGGGTGCTCTATCCGACTGAGCTACAGGCGCCTGTAGGGGGTCGTGAATGCTAAGTCTACCGACACATAACGGTAAGGTTTCATCTCATGGCTGAGTTCATTTATACGATGAAGAAGGCGCGTAAAGCGCATGGTGACAAGGTCATCCTTGATGACGTCACGATTATGTTTTATCCAGGCGCCAAGATCGGCGTGGTCGGTCCTAACGGTGCCGGTAAGTCCACAGTCTTGCAGATCATGGCCGGACTACAGCAACCTTCAAATGGTGAGGCATATATAACTCCCGGTTACACCGTTGGAATCTTGCTTCAAGAGCCACAGCTCAATGAGTCTAAAAACGTCATTGATAACGTTAAAGAGGGCGTGGCAGAAACTGTTGCAATGCTTGATCGCTTCAATGCAATTAGCGATGAGATGTCTAGCCCAGATGCTGACTACGACAAGTTATTAGCTGAGATGGGTGAGCTGCAAGAACAACTCGATCACCGCAACGCTTGGGAGTTAGATTCACAGTTAGAACAAGCTATGGACGCTCTTCGTTGCCCACCGGCAGATGCTGATGTTTCAGTTTTATCTGGTGGTGAAAAGCGCCGCGTTGCACTCTGCAAGCTGTTATTGCAAGCCCCAGATCTACTACTTCTTGATGAGCCAACGAACCACTTAGATGCTGAATCAGTTCTATGGCTTGAACAACATTTAAATAAATATGCTGGCGCAGTTGTTGCGATTACGCACGATAGATATTTCTTGGACAACGTTGCACAGTGGATTCTAGAACTCGATCGTGGTCGTGCTTATCCTTATGAAGGTAACTACACCACCTACCTTGAAACAAAGTCTGCACGTTTAAAGATTGAAGGCCAAAAAGATGCCAAGCGCGCTAAGCGTTTAACGGAAGAACTTGAATGGGTGCGCCAAAACGCTAAGGGCCGCCAAGTTAAATCTAAAGCCCGCCTTGCCCGTTATGAAGAGATGGCAGCTGAAGCTGACAAGATGCGCAAACTCGACTTTGAAGAGATTCAAATTCCACCTGGACCACGTCTAGGTAATGTTGTTGTTGAAGTAGATAATCTGACTAAGGGCTTTGGTGATCGAGTTCTCATCGATGGACTTTCCTTTACCTTGCCACGCAATGGAATTGTGGGGGTAATTGGGCCAAACGGTGCGGGTAAAACGACTTTGTTTAAGACATTGCTCGGCCTTGAAACTCCAGATTCTGGAAGCGTAAAGATCGGTGAAACTGTAAAGATTTCTTACGTTGATCAGTCCCGTGGTGGATTAGATCCTAAGAAAACACTCTGGGAAGTTGTCTCTGATGGCCTTGATTTCATTAAGGTCGGCCAAGTTGAAATGCCTTCACGTGCCTATGTCTCTTGCTTTGGCTTTAAAGGCCCAGATCAACAAAAGCCAACTGGAATTTTATCGGGAGGTGAGCGCAACCGCTTGAACTTAGCGCTCACGCTCAAACAAGGTGGAAATCTATTACTTCTCGATGAGCCAACAAATGACTTAGATGTTGAAACTTTGGGCTCACTAGAAAACGCACTTCTTGAATTTCCTGGTTGCGCTGTGGTTATTTCCCACGATAGATGGTTTCTTGACCGCGTAGCAACACACATCTTGGCCTATGAGGGTGATTCAAAATGGTTCTGGTTTGAAGGAAACTTCGAATCCTATGAAGCAAACAAAATTCAAAGGTTGGGAGCCGATGCGGCACGTCCACACCGCGTCACATATAGAAAGTTGACTCGATAAATGCGATATCAAAACAAGCAATACGTCCGCTGGGATGATCTAGATGCTTTTGGTCATGTTAATAACGCTGTGTATTTAACCTATGCCCAAGAAGCCCGCTTTGCCTGGTCAGGCATTTTAGAGATGGTTGTGGCCCGCGCTGAAATTGATTTCATTGCCCCTATTTATGATGGAGATACTTTCCTAGATGTCGAGCTATGGGTCAGTGCAATTGGTAACTCATCTTTCACCATGACTTATGAGATAAAGATGAAAGGCGAACTGCTAGCCAGAGTGAAAACAGTGCAAGTAACTGTGGACATGGGCACTAAGAAATCTCACCCAATCGATGATGAGCAACGCGCATTCTTAACTAAATACCTTGAGACGGAATAAAATGTCACCTCTAGCATCACGTAAAGAGCGTGCCTGGTGGCGTGACGCAGTTACTTACCAGATTTATCCACGCTCATATGCTGATTCAAATGGTGATGGCATTGGCGATGTTGAGGGAATCCGCTCACGTCTTCCATATTTAAAAGAACTTGGTATTGATGCGATTTGGATCTCTCCTTGGTATCCATCGCCTCAACATGATCACGGCTATGACGTCTCTGACTACATGGATATCGAACCTGATTACGGAACTCTTGCCGAAGCAGAGCAGCTCATTAAAGAAGCAAATGATTTAGGAATTAAGTTAATCGTTGACATTGTTCCTAACCACACTTCAAGTGATCACAAATGGTTTCAAGCAGCGCTCAAAGCCGGACCTGGTTCACCTGAGCGAGATCGCTATATGTTCCGCGAAGGCAAAGGTCCTAACGGTGATTTGCCACCTAATAACTGGGAAGCAGTCTTTGGCGGTTGTGCATGGGAACGTGTGATTGAAGCTGATGGAAAACCAGGGCAGTGGTATTTACATCTCTTTGTTGTTGAACAACCTGACCTTAACTGGGAGAACCCAGAAGTTGTTGCCCACTTTGAAGAAGTTTTAAAGTTCTGGCTAGATCGCGGCGTTGCAGGATTTCGTATCGATGTTGCCCATGGAATGTTTAAAGAAGCAGGATTACCAGATATTAGAAAAGATCCAGCGGCATCAATGCTGGGCACAGAACATAAACCTTTCTGGGATCAAGAGGGCGTGCATGGGGTTTATCGTGCTTGGCGCAAAATCCTTGATTCATACCCAGGAGATCGCATGGCAGTTGCAGAGGCCTGGGTGAGTCCATCTGAGCGAATTGCACGTTATGTTCGATCAGATGAGCTACAAAACTCATTTAACTTTGAGATGCTAACAACGCTTTGGGATGCAAAAGAGATTAAGACAAAGATTAATAACTCTATTGATGCACTAGAAGAAGTTGGAGCACCAACCTCTTGGGTCTTTAACAACCACGATGTTGTGCGCTCAGTTGATCGTTTGGATCTAGGGCTTACGAATCATGGCGATACAACGTTTTCACGCCAAGGCGATCCTAAAGCGCTCAACATAGCTCGTGGCACATTGCGTGCTCGTAGCGCTGCTTTAATGACGTTGGCATTGCCTGGTGGAACATATTTGTATCAAGGTGAAGAGTTAGCTGTTCCTGAAGTGCGCGATATTCCAGAAGATCGTTTAACTGATCCACGATGGAAGATGAGTGGTTATTTAGATCATGGTCGTGATGGTTGCCGTGTTCCCATGCCATGGACTTCCAATCCATCCGGTGCTTTTGGTTTTTCAAGCAATGCTGCGCTAAAGCCAGAGCAAGCATGGTTGCCACAATCTTCTTGGTGGGGCAAGTATGCAGTTGACACACAAGATGGTGTTGAAGGATCAACGCTGTCTATATATCGAAGTGCTTTAGCCATTCGCAAAGGTGAAGAAGGCTTAGGGGATGGTCCTATGGAGTGGATTGAAGCAGGCAAGGATGTTGTTGCATTTGAGCGACCTGGAGATTTTGCTTGTTACATCAACTTCGGTGCACCTATTGAACTTCCATCTAACTCACAGGTATTAGTTTCAAGTGGACCAATAACCGGTCACACATTGCCAACTGATACTGCTGTTTGGGTCAGACTAGTTTCTTAATGCCAAATACAGCGCTGCAACAAAAAGTAGTTAAAACTCTTGCCACTGCCCAAGTCTTAAATGGCATTGGCGTTGCAGGCACTGTTGCTGCTGGATCATTACTCGTTTCATCTATTACTGATTCAGAAACGTTGGCAGGTCTTGCTCAGACTTTCTCTGTTTTAGGCGCAGCTGCAATGGCTCTGCCACTTGCACGTTTAACTGCCCGAGGTGGTCGTAGGCTTTCACTCTCTGTTGGCTATGTGGCAGGTGTTGTCGGTTCCATCAGTGCAATCGCTGGCGGAGCACATAAAAATATCTTTTTCATGCTCCTTGGAACTTTCTTAGTTGGCTCTGCTGCTGCATCTGGCTATCAAGCCCGCTTTGCAGCTATTGATTTAGCAACGGATGAAACCCGTGCAAAACAACTCCCATTTGTTGTCTGGGGATCAACTATTGGCGCAGTTGCTGGGCCTAATTTAATGGATCCTGCAGGGCGTTTGGCAGAGCGATTCAATCTTCCACCACTTGTTGGCCCTTACATCATCTCTGCTGCCACATTGATTTTTGCAACAGTAGTTATTCAACTCTTCCTTCGCCCTGATCCTTATTTGTTAGCTGAAAAACAGGCCAAGGTTAAACAGCACAAGGGTTCAACTAAAGCAGCACTCACTCACATTCGCTCTAATCCACAAGCACTCTTTGCTATTAGCGCCATCGCTATTGGTCACGTGGCAATGGTTTCAGTGATGGTGATGACTCCTATTCACATGAAGCATGTTGATGTTTCACTGCAAATCATTGGTTTTGTTATTAGCGTGCACGTTTTGGGAATGTATGCATTTTCACCAATTGTTGGATCCTTGAGTGATCGCCTTGGGCGCGTGCGGGTTATCCAAATTGGCATAACAATCTTGCTGCTTTCAACTTTAGTATCTGGCACTGCTGCAGCAGATGATGCGGTAAAACTTGGAATTGGTTTGTTCTTACTTGGCCTGGGTTGGTCTTGCACGCTTATTGCAGGCTCTGCCTATTTATCTGAATCAGTCTCAGTTGAGATGCGACCAGCTTCACAAGGTGCCAGTGATTTAGTCATGAACTTAGCTGGGGCAGGCGGTGGAGCAATAGCCGGTGTGATTATCGGGACCCTTAGTTATGGCTGGTTATGCTTATTTGCAGCCGTTCCTGTAATCGCATTAGCGCTAGCTGCTAGAAGGATAATGAAGATTGAAAACTAATCGCAGAATTCACCCAGCATGGATTGCCGCCATTGTTACTTTCTTTACCTTGGTGGCAACTGCAGGGTTTAGATCTGCCCCCACTGTCCTCATCCTTCCCTTACAAGATGCTTTTGGTTGGAACCGTGATCAGATCTCACTCGCAATTGCCATTAACGTCCTTCTCTATGGATTAACCGCACCTTTTGCAGCAGCGCTAATGGAGCGCTTTACGGTGAGAAAAGTAGTGATGGGCGCCTTAGCAACCGTTAGTACGGGAGCGTTCCTAACAACTCAGATTCATGCACCGTGGCAGTTGATTGCAACATGGGGCGTCGTTGTTGGTGTTGGCACAGGTTCCATGGCACTTGTCTTTGCTGCAACTGTTGCTAACCGTTGGTTTGTTAAGCGCCGCGGATTAGTCATTGGTGGACTCACTGCTGCTTCAGCAATGGGACAGTTGATCTTTTTGCCAGGCCTTACATATCTATCAGGAATGTATGGGGGGAAATCAATCGGTGTAACTATTGGCGCTGCTGCATTGCTGATGGTTCCAATGATCTTTTTATTCCTTCGAGAGAAACCATCAGATCTTGGGTTTTTGCCTTACGGAGCCCCTGATGATTGGACACCACCGGTTCGCCCAGAAATGGGCGCAGCGCGATTGGCGATTGTTACATTAAAAGAGGCAAGTGCACATAAAGATTTTTGGTATTTAGTTGGTTCTTTTTTTGTCTGTGGATTATCAACTAGCGGTCTGATTGGAACGCATTTTATTCCAGCAGCCCATGATCATGGGATGGGCCAAGTTGTTGCTGCATCTCTTCTAGCTTTAGTGGGTGTCTTTGATGTTATCGGCACTCTTTTCTCAGGCTGGTTAACTGATAAATATGACCCCCGCAAGCTGCTGTTTTTTTACTACGGACTACGCGGACTCTCACTGTTTTTACTTCCTTCCATTCTTTTCTCATCCGTTCACCCATCCACCCTTGTCTTTGTCATCTTCTACGGACTTGACTGGGTGGCAACAGTTCCACCCACAGTGATGTTATGCAGAACGATATTGGGTCCAGAACGTGCAACGGTTATTTATGGCTGGGTCTTTGCAGCACATCAAATCGGTGGTGCTATTGCTGCCTTTGGAGCTGCAGTGTTGCGCGTTAAATTGGGTGATTATGCAGCAGCGTTTTATGTGAGTGGTGCCCTCTGTTTAATCACTAGTTATTTCGTCCTACAGATTGCTAAGGGCAAGGACATGGCTAGCCTTAGATCATGACTACGTTTTATGAGGAAATAGGTGGAGAAGCTTTCTTTGCAGAGTTAGTTTCACAGTTCTATGCCCAGGTGGCAGTTGATCCAATTTTGCGTCCGATGTATCCAGATACAGATTTAAAGGCGGCAGCACTGCGCTTGCAGTGGTTCCTTGAACAATACTGGGGCGGACCAACTACCTATCAAGAAAACCGTGGGCACCCACGTCTTCGCATGCGCCATGCAGAGTTTCATATCAACCTTGCAGCACATGATGCTTGGGTAAAAGCAATGCGCTCGGCAGTTGATGGTGTGGAGATGAAGCCAGAGCTAAAAGCACAGTTGTGGAGTTATTTAGAGATGGCAGCAGCTGCCATGATTAATCAACCAGATTGAGATTGATTTCCAACTTTTAGAATTTCACCATTTCGCAAATACCAGAGTGTTCCTTTTTTATCGCGCACACATGTCACGCGCAAACCAACTTTTTCTACAACTCCTTGGACTTCTAAAACATCTACTTGGTCACCAACACCATATTGATCTTCAACCAACATAAAGATTCCAGATAGGACATCTCGAACCAGAGTCTGTGCACCAAGACCAAGTGCCACTCCTAAAATTCCCGCAGATGCAATCAAAGGCCCTAAGTTAAAACCAAACTCACCCAGAGCCATTCCGACAGCAACAACCCAGATAACAGTTTTTAAAGTGCTGGATAAAACTCCACCAATCGTGCGAGCGCGCTCTTTTTGACGGGCAACAATGTTGCGCGGACCTGGAACTAGATCTGCAGTTGCCAATCGATTCATTGCCCGCTCGATTGCGCGGGTGCCAAAAATCTGGGAAATCATCGCTGTGAGCAGGATGATGGCTACGCGCAGGGGGGTTCCGCTTATCCAGTCCAGGGCGCTTTGCAGAGAATCGTTCATAGAGCTCAGACTTTATCCAAATCTTTACCTAAATATCGCTAGTCAATACCCACGCGCTCGGGTGTTTTGGTGCAAGATAAACTACTTGCTAAAGGCAAAGGAAAGGGATGCGATGTCTCGGACGCTGGTGCTCAATGCCACCTACGAACCACTGGGTGTCATAACTGAACGCCGTGCGCTCATCCTTGTGCTTAACCACCGAGCAACAATGATTGAAGATTCAGGAGCAGTCCTGCATTTCTCCGGCGGTGAAATAGAACTGCCCTCAGTTATTCGCCTTAATAAATTTGTTCGCATTCCCTATCGCCATGCAGTTCCACTCTCTCGCCGGGCAATTTTTGCCAGAGATGGCGGACGTTGTGTGTATTGCAGCGCACCTGCCACATCCATTGATCACGTCATTCCACGCAGTCGTGGTGGCGGTCACAATTGGGAGAACGTAGTTTCTGCTTGCCATAAGTGCAATCACTTAAAGGCAGATAAGCAGCTCAAAGAAATCGGTTGGAGATTGCGCAAACTTCCACGTGAGCCTGTTGGTGCTGCGTGGAGAATCCTTGGAACAGGTCAAACTAATTCACGATGGTTGCAGTACCTAGAGCCATTTGGTGTGGCAGCAGCCACGGCATAAAGCATTTACACTTAACCCATGCGTTTACTTATGAGCAGAGTTGAAGATGGCGTTGTCCCTGGACCAGGTTTGAGCGTTGCCGAAACTGTATTTACTTTTGTAGTAATTCCAGTTGCACTCTTTGCGCTGATTGCACTTCTCTCTTGGGCGATATCAGCGCCGCGAAAAGAAAAACCGCAATCATCAGTTTCTTCAATTAACTAATTATCTAGTCCCTGAACCTTTAAAGCTCGGATTATTCCATCCTGTGATTCCTTGACTAGTTTGCGAAGCACAGCTGGTGCATCGCTGCCCACACCATTTAACCAAGCATTGGTCTTATCCAATGTGCTTTGGCTAATAATCCAACTTGGATACATTCCAATCACAAACTTGGCTGCGCCTTCATAAGACTTTGACTCCCACTCTGAGAGTAAGTTCTCAAAGTAGAGATCCACAAATGGAGTCAAAAGGTGGCGCTGGATAGGGCGTTGGAAGCCTGCAACTAATGCAGAGCGAACTGAAGTCTGAGCATCTTGATGCATCACGGTATTGAATGCATATGCCTTTGCCTCGGCATTTGGTGTTGCAGCTTTTGCAGTCTCAAACAACAAGTTTCCTGAAGTGGTGTTATCACTTGCCAACTCTGCATCTAGCTCTGCTTGGGTAGTTGCCCCGCGCTCAGTGAGTGCAATGAGGAAATCCCAGCGGCGATCGGTATCAACTTTAAGACCCTTGATGTCGCCATTTAAAATCCCGCGCACATTTTTAATCTGTTCTGGCGTGTGGGCGTTAGCGGCAAATGCGCGTGAATAGAGAAGTTGGAGATCACTTGCTGGCGCACTTGATTGCATAAGGTTCCAGAATCCAGCAGCTAAGCGCTCACGATACTTATCTCGATTAGCATCAGATGCATAACCCTCTACAGATGTGCCAAGTTGGCCAATAACAATGTTGACGATTGCATCATCATTTTCCCCAGCTAAGCCAGAAAGGGCTATCTCAATGAAATCTGCAGAAGAGATTTGTGCATCTCGGTGCATATCCCAAATTGCTGCCCAAGATAGTGCGCGGGCTAATGGATCATTTAAACGGCCCAGGTATTTCTTCAGCGTTGCAATAGAGCGATCATCAAAGCGCAGCTTGGCATATGAAAGATCGCGGTCATTGATAAGCAAAAGATCTGCAACCTTTTCACCGGCTAGCTCTGTTACTACTGTGCTTGCACCTACAACATCTAGTTCAACAGATTTACGTAAGTTTAGTGAATCGCCGCTGATGTCATAGAGACCAACAGCTAAGCGGTGGGGACGAAGCTCTTTTGAACCAGCAGGAACTAGAGGAACCTCTTGTGAGATGACAACACTTGTATAAGTATCACCATCAATTTCTAGCTGCGGACGCAGGGTGTTTACACCTGCAGTTTGTAGCCAGGTGTGGACCCAGGTATCTAACTTGCGACTGCTGGACGCTTCTAGTTCTACTAACAAATCATTAAGTGTTGTGTTACCCCAAGCATGCTTAGCAAAATACTTTTGCAATCCAGCAATAAATTGTGGGCGACCAACGTGGGCAACGAGTTGATGTAATACAGATGCACCCTTTGCATAAGTAATTCCATCAAAGTTAGCATTTACCGCCTCCATATCAACCATGTCAGCGATGATTGGGTGAGTGGAAGAGAGTTGGTCCTGGCGATATGCCCAGTTCTTTCTAGCGCTATTAAATTCAGTCCAAGCACCCTTAAAGCGCGTTGACTCAGAGAGTGCTAAGTAAGAAGACCATTCAGCAAAAGATTCATTGAGCCACAGGTCATCCCACCAGAACATGGTGACCATGTCGCCAAACCACATGTGCGCCATTTCATGCAGGATTATGTTGGCACGTGAGAGGTATGCCTTTTCTGGCATGTGCGAGCGGAAAACTAGAACATCTTCACGGAATGTGACCGCGCCAGCGTTTTCCATTGCACCGAAGTTGAAGTCAACAACTGCGATTTGATCGTATTTTTCAAATGGATATGCCAGACCAAAGACTTTTTCAAAGTATTCAAAGCCTTGCTTAGTAATCAGGAAGATATCTTCTGGATCTAAGTACTGCATCATCGATTTGCGGCAGTAGATCCCAAGCGGAATCTCTTTCTCACCCTTATAAACATCATGCACAGATGAATATGGTCCTGCGATGAGTGCATCGAGATAGGTTGGAATTCGTGGTGTTGTCTTGAATGTCCATTCAACTAATTCACCCTTTGCAACTTTTGACTCAACTGGGTTATTTGAAACCGCTTGCCAATGGCCAGGTGTTGTTACGGTGAGAGTAAATGTGGCTTTAAGAGAAGGTTGATCAAAGCAGGCAAACATATTGCGAATATGCGCAGTCTCACCTTGTGAGTACAAATAAACTTCACCATCGGCTGGATCAACTGAACGCTGCAGACCTTCACCTGATTTTGAATACTCGGCCTCCATCTCAATGATAAGAGAGTTATCTGCTGCTAAGTTAGTAAGGAAAATGCTTTCACCATCAAAGCCAGAAACATCAACTGCTGCGCCATTAAGAGTGGCGCTAATAACGCTGCGTCCTACTGCATCGATGAAAGTGGCATAGCCAGGCTTGTTGCATGTAAATGAAACCTCTGATTTTGAATAAAAGGTTTCTTCGCCCTTTGTGACATCCAAGGTCACCGTATAGCTGTTAACGTAAAGATGTTCCGCACGATCTTGGGCTTCAGCACGGCTCAAATTCAGACCTGGCACTTGTAACTCCTCTTAATGGATGGGGCGCTTTTGTAGGTTCCAATCCAACCATGGCAGAGTTAGGACATGGAACGCCCATCGGTACGCAGCTATAGCATCCGGGGCTCTCGTATTACCCAGGCCCAACGTGCAGCAAAAGATGAACTACAGGCTATTTATGGGATTGCCGTTGAGGAGAAGAAAGTAAATCTCAAAGAATTATTTCCTACCAGCCAAAAAATCATTATGGAGATTGGCTTTGGCATGGGGGAAGCCACCGCAATCATCGCCAAATATCACCCCAACAACGGCTATATCGCAGTCGATGTGCACCCACCAGGCATCGGCAAGTTATTAGGCCGAATCGTTGAAAATGATTTAAAGAATCTGCGCGTCATTGAAGATGATGTTCATATCGTTTTGCCACATATGTTTGAGGATGAATCTTTAGATGCAATCCATCTCTACTTTCCAGATCCTTGGCCAAAGAAGAAACACAATAAGCGCCGAATAGTAAATGAAGGTTTTCTTTCACTGATTCACCCAAAGTTAAAAAAGGGTGGCTATATCCATATTGCAACTGACTGGGTTCCCTATGCAATTAGCATGCAGGAAATTTTTGCTGCCTCTTCTTTATTTACTGGGGGAGTAATTGAAAAACCAGAATCACGTCCGGTCACACGCTTTGAAGGCCAGGGGATCGATAAAGATCACCAAGTTACTGATTTGATGTATTTTCGAAAGTAGATATTTTATTGATGCGTCGAATATGACGTTCATCATTAGTAAATGGCGTTTCAATGAAAGCATCAATGATTGCCTTGCACTCATCTATTGAATGCATACGTCCACCAATACCCACCACATTTGCATTGTTGTGCTCTTTTGCAAGCTTTGCCGTTTCAACGCTCCACGCTAGAGCCGCTCTCACGCCTTTAACTTTGTTGGCAGCAATCTGCTCACCGTTTCCAGAGCCACCTAGAACAATGCCCAGTGAACCGGCATCTTTAACGGTTGCAATGGCAGCTGGAATGCAAAAATCTGGATAGTCATCTAGAGCGTCATATTCATGTGGGCCGTGGTCAGTAACTGTGTGACCTTTTGACTCAAGGTATTGAACTAGAGCGCTCTTTAACTCAAGGCCTGCATGGTCACTTCCGATATGAATCTTCATGTGCGCATCTTGCCATTAACAACGTGGGCATAAAGAAAACCCGCCACATTCTCATTATGTGGCGGGTTTTACCCTTAGGAGGTTCTAGCTTTATCAGAAATTAGTGATTTGGACCGTGTCCGCCTTTATGCCCGCCCTTACCCATTCCTGGGCCCATTGCTGGACGGACTGCATCAACTTTGGCAGTTACATGCGCAGTTAAATCAGCTTTCATAGTTGTTGCTTGTGCTGCAGTCATCTTTCCAGCTGTAACAGCTGCATCGATTTTCTTTGTGTGATCAGCAACAAGTGCGGTGATCAGTGGAGGTCTCTTATCACCAGCGATAGCACCGAGAGATTGACCAGAAGCAAGAGCGGTTTGAATCTCAGATGTGCTCTTACCGATTGTCGTTGCAATCAGTGATTCGCGTGCTGAACGATCTGCACCCTTGTTTGCCTTATGAGCCGCTTGCGCTGCAGTTAAGGCTGCAGTGATGGCATCAGCTTGCACTTGAGTGATTGTTCCTGCACTCACAAGAGTTGTTAGAACATTCTTTAAACCAGCAGCATGATCACCCTTTTTTGCAAGCGCTCCAACCATTGGATTAGCAATGGCGTTTACTGTGGTGCGAGTGGTTGTTTGGCGAACTGATACTGATTTCCCTTTTGACGTAGTCTGTGATGCTGATGCAACACCTACCGTGCCAACCGAAAGTGCAAAAGTAGTTAGAACTACTGCTGCAATCTTTCTATTTGATGACATTTGCATGTCTTCCTCTCATCTAGCGGAACTGTCTGTGACCCCTCGTCATCGACTACCCGTAATCAACTCCCTTATGCTGAATAAAGTAGTAAGTAAGTCTTAGAACACTTTGTGAGTTTTTAACCTTTTGTAGGGACTACCCAACCTCCACGCTCAACTCCTGCCGCCGTGCCCCCTATTTAGCCCCTGAGTTACCTGTTTCACACTAGCTCTCAGAACGTTCCCAGCGTTCTAGAAACCAGGATTATTATGAAAACCAAAACCACTCTCATCGCTTTTGCTTTGATCACAACATTAATCAGTAGCCCACAAGCATTTCCTGCGGGTAAGACTTCACTTGTTGTTAAAGATGCTACGCGATCTTCAAAGTCAATTCCTAACACGATATTAAGTGGCAATGTAATTCCACTAAAAACAGTTGGCATAAATGGTGATTTCTATATTGATTTAAAGAGTGCAAATCTCTATGGGCCCAAGACAAAAGGTGTTTGGAAGCTAGCAACATCACTACGAGTACCTGAGACAAAAGATGTTGTAGTGCCTGTAGCTGGTATTGATGGAGCTAAAGGCAACACAGGAGAACAAGGGTTATCAGGTGCTAATGGAACTGATGGAGCAGCTGGAGCTAAAGGTGCTGATGGCGTGAAAGGTGCTGATGGAGCTAAAGGTGCAACGGGCTTAACAGGTGCAACTGGATCAACTGGTTACACCGGTGCCACAGGATCTGTCGGTGCAACTGGTGCTAAAGGTGAGACAGGTGCAACTGGATTATCAGGTGCTGCAGGAACCAATGGAACTGCTGGAGTTAAAGGTGACACTGGCACAGCAGGCACTAATGGAGTCGATGGAAGTAAAGGTGATACCGGCTTAGCTGGAGCTAAGGGTGATGCAGGAATTCAAGGAGTTAAAGGTGACACCGGATTAACAGGAAGTTCTGGCTCACAAGGTGCAACTGGTAGTGCAGGTGCTGCGGGGATTAGTAGTGCGCAGTGGGTTGCAATGCCATTGATGACCCTCGCAAGTGATTCTCCAGATGGATCTACACCATGGGTAAATTTTGGAGTCGCATCGGCAGACGGTTCTTTCACTTTCCAAATTATTTTGGATGGCACACTTTCAGGTACGCCACCAACACTTCTTTCAATAAAACTCGAAGTTGAAGCAGCAGGTGTGGCATCAAATATGAACTTACAAGTTATGTGTTCCGACGGGACTAGTTTTGTGAATGGAAGCGCAGGAAGACGAATTCAATTCGTAGCTTTTGGCACAATCACTTCAACTGCAACCAGCACATTATTGAAGGCGCGAGTTTCAGATATGAAAGGCAATATTTCAGGTTTAATTCTTTCCTTTAACGGCACCGCCCTCATTACAAAGGTCGGTTCCATCGGATAAATACGTGGAGCGGGTGACCGGGATCGAACCGGCATGGCCAGCTTGGAAGGCTGGGGCTCTACCATTGAGCTACACCCGCATGTGGTGCTTAGGGCTAAAGGTACTGGGTCGGTAAGAGATGAGTGAAATCTCCTCTAGACTCTCTCTTTGCGCCTCGGGGCGTAGCGTAGTGGCTAGCGCGCCTGCTTTGGGAGCAGGAGATCGGGAGTTCGAATCTCCCCGCCCCGACCAGTTCTCTCTTTAACTTGTTACCTGACTTAGGAGTATTTGTGAAAAGCACCATCGAGACACTTTCCCCAACACGCGTTCGCCTCGATATTGAAGTTGCTTACAGTGAAATGACTACACATGTTGCCGATGCGTATAAGAAGGTAGCAACACAAGTAAACATTCCTGGGTTTCGCAAAGGTAAAGTTCCTGCATCAATGATTGATCAGCGCGTGGGCCGCGGAACTGTATTAGATGAGGCTATCAACGCAGCTCTTCCAGATTTCTATGGCCAAGCAGCTCGCGAACACACTGTGGCAGTCATCGGACGTCCAGTTGTTGATGTTAAAGAGTTCGTTGATAACGAGAAGCTAGTTTTTACTGTTGAGGTAGATGTGCGCCCAGAAGTAACTTTGCCTGATTTTTCAAAGATTGAAGTTGAAGTTGATGATGTCACTGTGGCAGATGCAGATATTGATGAGCAGGTGGAATCTCTGCGCACACGCTTTGGAACTCTCACGACAGTTGAGCGCGTAGTTGCTAACGGTGACTTTGCAACTCTTGATATGAACGCCTTTATTAACGGTGAAAGCGTTGAGGGTGGACAGGCCAATGATCTTTCCTATGAAGTTGGTTCAGACAAGATGATTCCTGGACTTGATGAGATTTTGATTGGCATGAACGTTGGTGAGACTAAGCGCTTTGAAACTGAGCTTGTTGGTCAACAAGAGGGTGAAAAGGGTGAAGTAGAGGCAACAGTTAAAGCTGTCAAAGAGCGCGAGCTCCCACCAGTCGATGATGCTTTTGCAAAGCTAGCTTCAGAGTTCGATACTTTGGCCGAGCTGCGTGAAGATTTCCGCGAGCGCCTCAGCCGCGTGAAGAAGATGGAACAAGGAACACAGGCACGCGATCGCCTGGTTGAAAAACTATTGGCAGATCTAGATATTCCAGTTCCAGATGCTTTAGTTGAACTAGAAGTAAATGATCACCTTGAGGGCGAAGGCCGCTTGGAAGATGCAGCTCACCGCGCAGAAGTAGATGGTGAAGTCCGTGCGTCACTCAAATCTGATTTCCTACTCGATGCAATCGTTCAAAGTGAAGATGTTCAGGTCACTGAGATTGAGTTAACTGAGTATTTAGTTCGCACATCACAGCGCTATGGAATGGCTCCTCAGCAATTTGCTGAAGAACTACAAAAGGCTGGCCAGATTTCTCAGTTGGTAGCAGAAGTAACGCGCGCAAAGGCGTTGGCTTCAGTCCTTGGTCGCATCACGGTTAAAGATGCATCAGGTGCCGTCATTGATCTTGAAGCCTTGCGTCCACAGCCAACACCTGCTGATTTAGTCGAAGAGGCTTAATACTCTTTAGCCCTGAGCGAACATCGCCCAGTTCACGCTCCTAATTGGCGATATTGGGAAGCATTTAGTCCCCAATATTGTTAGGGTCACTACAGGTAAAAAATACAGGAGGAAATTGACGTGGATTTAGAAAACAAAATGAAGGACCAGATTTACAACCGCTTGCTTGAAGAGCGCATTGTTTTCTTGTCAGGTGAAGTCCGCGATGAGATGGCCAATATGGTCTGTGCTCAACTACTTCTCCTATCGTCTTTAGATCCAAAGAAAGATATTTTCTTATACGTTAATTCACCAGGCGGATCTGTAACTGCAGGTATGGCCATCTTTGACACTATGCAGTTGATTCCAAATGATGTTGCAACAGTTACCTTTGGAATGGCTGCATCAATGGGTCAGTTCCTTCTTACATCTGGTGCAAAGGGAAAGCGTTATGCAACTAAGAGCTCTCGTATCTTGATGCACCAGCCACTGGGTGGAATTGGTGGAACAGCTATTGATATTCGTATTCAGGCTGAACAGATGGCGATTACAAAGCAAACTCTTTCAGAGCTAAACGCTTTGCACACTGGTCAGAGCCTAGAAAAGATTCTTGCAGACTCAGATCGTGATAACTGGTTCAACGCCGGTGATGCAAAGGATTATGGCTTTGTGGATCATGTAGTTACTGCATTGGGACAAATCACTGGAGGAAAAGCGTAATGACTATTCACGAGATTAACTCACGCTACGTTCTTCCAACTGTTGAAGAGAAAACTGCCTATGGATACAAGCGCCAAGATCCATACACCAAGCTATTTGAAGAGCGCATCATTTTCATGGGTCAGCCAATTGATGACACAGTTGCAAACGATGTTATGGCTCAGCTCTTGACTCTGGAATCTATGGATCCAGATCGTGACATCATGATCTACATCAACTCACCTGGTGGATCTTTCACAGCACTAACAGCTATCTATGACACCATGCAGTTTGTACGCCCGGATATCAGCACTATTTGCTTGGGTCAAGCAGCATCTGCAGCAGCAGTCATTCTTGCGGGAGGTGCAAAGGGAAAGCGTTACGCTCTTGAGCACTCACGTATCTTGATTCACCAACCTTCATCAGAAGGTGGCGGTCAAGCATCTGATATCGAGATTCAAGCTCGCGAAATCGATCGAATTACTCGCCTGCAAGAAGATCTTTTGTCACGCCACGTTGTGAAGTCATCTGAAGAGATTCGCAAAGATATCGAGCGCGACAAGATTCTTACAGCAGCAGAGGCTGTTGAGTACGGAATTATCGATCAGGTATTGGCATCACGTAAGGCCAAGCCAGCGAAGTAATTTTTTCATATGAAACTATTTGAGGCGGGCTCCCTTTTCTCTTACAAGGGATACCGTCTCTTTTGGTTTTCAAATGCAATCTTTGTTTTAGGTGCATCTGCATTTCCCATTGCATTAGCGGTAACAGTCCTTGATGCCGGAGGAACAGCAACTTCACTAGGTCTCATCCTTGGAGCACGTGTTTTATCTGGCGTTGTTTTTGCACCATTTGCTGGCGTGTGGGCAGATAGATTGCCCCGCAGAAATGTAATGATTGGGGCAGATCTTTTCAGAGCCGCAGTTGTAATCTCTATGGTTTTTGTCTCAGCACCATCAATGCCGCACTACTTATTAGGACTTGCAGTTTTCTTGGTAGGCGTTGGCGATGCCTTTGGCGCAGCGGCAGCTGGCGCAATAATTCCAAGTCTTGTTCCGGATGAAAAACTGCCCGCTGCAAATGTTGCGCGAAACATCATGACCAAGGGTGCAACAATCGTGGGCCCAGGTATTGGCGGTGCATCTGTGTTTTTGATTGGTGGCAGATTTACTTTCCTTATTACTGCCATAGCTTTTATTGTAGGTACGTACTTTCTGTTTAAGATTCAAGAAGATATTAACGGCAATAAGCGTGCGCAAGAGCCGTTCTTTGTTGAACTTCGTGAGGGCTTGCGCACGGTCAGAGACATTCCTTGGATTGGTGCCTTTATTCTTATGGTGTCAGTTCAGTTGATGGTGGTTCTTGCAGCAGAAACTGTTTTGTTGCCAGTTATTAGCCGCCGCGAGTTTGATTCAAATACTCCATTTGCATTGGCAGCATCTGCCTTTTCAATCGGTAGCATTATTTCAGCGTTGCTTTGCGTGAAAATAAAAGTCAAACATGAAGGCTATGTTTCTATCTTTGTCTGGATGTTTATAGTCATCGCTCCATTGGCTTTGGCATTTCCGGTTTCAGGAACCTTCGTAGTGATTGCATATTTGTTCGCTGGATTTTCAGTTGGGCCTTGGGAGGCATGGTGGTCCTCTGCTGTGCAGCGAGAGGTTCCATCACATTTGCAAGGTCGTGTATTTTCAATTGATCACATGGGTTCTGCCGGGTTAATGCCGATTGGTATGGCCTTGATTGGGCCAGCAGTTGCATTCTTTGGTGAAAAAGAACTACTTATTGGCGCATCAATCTTTCATGTGTTAGTTAGCTTTGCCATTCTTCGAGTTCCTGGTGTTAAAGATATGAAAGCACCCGCTAATTATTCTCAGGGCGAACAGAGATAAGCGTAAAAAGCTGCACATAAAACCGCTAAAGAATCTAAAATCTGCCCATGACCAGAATCGGTGAAACAAGCGACTTGCTCAAGTGTTCGTTCTGCGGAAAAACTCAGAAGCAAGTAAAAAAACTCATTGCCGGACCTGGCGTCTATATCTGTGATGAATGTATTGAACTGTGTAATGAGATCATTGTTGAAGAACTCTCTGAGGCATCTTCCCTTGGACTTGCAGAACTTCCTAAGCCACAAGAGATCTTTGAATTCCTCGATCAATATGTCATCGGACAAAACCGTGCGAAGAAGTCACTCTCAGTTGCCGTTTATAACCATTACAAGCGCGTGCAAAGTGGAAACCGTGAAGATCAAATTGAATTAGCTAAATCAAATATCTTGCTACTTGGCCCAACAGGTTGCGGTAAGACTCTGATGGCTCAAACTCTTGCCCGTATGCTCAATGTTCCTTTTGCTATCGCAGATGCAACTGCGCTAACAGAGGCTGGCTATGTGGGTGAAGATGTTGAAAACATTTTGCTCAAGCTCCTGCAAGCTGCCGACTACGATGTTAAAAAGGCAGAAACAGGAATTATTTACATCGATGAAATCGATAAGGTTGCTCGCAAATCTGAGAACCCTTCAATTACACGCGATGTTTCAGGTGAAGGTGTTCAACAAGCTCTCCTTAAGATTCTTGAAGGAACTATTGCATCTGTTCCACCACAAGGTGGTCGCAAGCACCCGCACCAAGAGTTCATTCAAATCGACACAACTAATGTTCTCTTCATTGTTGGTGGGGCATTTTCTGGATTAGAGAAGATCATTGAAAGCCGTGTTGGTAAATCAGGAGTGGGCTTTAATGCCACTTTGCAGGATGCAAATGATAAAAACCGTAAAGATATCTTTGCCGATGTTATGCCTGAGGATCTTTTGAAGTTCGGAATGATTCCTGAGTTCATTGGCCGTTTGCCAGTTCTAACAAGTGTTGAGAACTTGGATAAAGAAGCACTTATGCAGATTTTGACAGAGCCTAAGAACGCTCTTGTGAAGCAGTACCAACGACTCTTTGATCTAGATAATGTTGAATTAGAGTTTGATGCCCCCGCCTTGGATGCAATCGCAGATCTTGCCTTGGATCGTGGAACTGGTGCCCGTGGCCTTCGCGCAATCATGGAATCAACGCTTTTGAGTGTGATGTATGACGTTCCTAGCCGTGGCGATGTAGCTAAAGTCATTGTGAACAAAGATTGCATCGAAAATGGGGCACAACCGCAATTTATTAAACGAACTGGTGATATTCCAAAGCGCTCACGCGCAGCAAAGGGTCAAGAGGAGAAGAGCGCATAATCTAGACTGCTCCTCATGTCCGGCGACCTAGCTTCCAGTTTTTCACCAGCTGATATCGAAGCAACCCTGTATCAAAAGTGGGTCAGTGCTGGCTACTTCACCGCAGATGCCGCATCTAGCAAACCTGCCTTCTCAATTGTTTTACCACCACCGAATGTGACAGGTGTTTTACATATTGGTCACGCACTTGATCAAACACTTCAAGATTGTTTATCACGCATGAAGCGCATGAAGGGCTTTGAAGTTCTATGGCTTCCTGGAATGGATCATGCAGGCATTGCAACACAGAACGTTGTTGAAAAGCAGTTAGCTACAGATGGTAAATCTCGTCATGATCTAGGACGTGACGAATTTGTTAAGAAAGTTTGGGAGTGGAAGGGCGAATCTGGCGGTGCAATTCTTGAACAAATGAAGCGACTAGGTTCATCTGTTGATTGGTCACGAGAGCGCTTCACTATGGATGAAGCGATGTCTAACTCTGTGGTTACTTTGTTTAAGAAGATGCATGATGCGGGATTAATTTATCGCGCAGAGCGAATCATTAACTGGTGTCCTCGTTGTTTAACTGCGCTCTCAGATATTGAAGTAGAACACCAAGATGATTCAGGTGAGTTTGTTTCAGTTCGATATGGAGAAGGCGAACAAAGCATTACCGTTGCAACTACACGACCAGAGACAATGATGGGCGATGGTGCAGTTGCCGTGCACCCAGATGATCCCCGCTATAAGCACATGGTTGGAACTTCTGTACTTTTGCCACTTGTTAACCGCATGATTCCAATTATTGCTGATGAGTTAGTTGATCCTGATTTTGGAACTGGTGCGGTAAAAGTAACTGCAGCCCATGATCCCAATGACTTTGAAATGGCCGTTCGCCACAATGTTCCTTTCGTTGTGATTATGAATGAGCACGGTGTTATGGATGGCACTGGAACTGAGTTTGATGGCATGGATCGCTTTGAAGCACGTGTGGCTGTGGTTGAAAAACTACGCTCTATGGGGCGCATCGTTGCTGAAAAGCGTCCATACATTCACGCAGTGGGGCACTGCTCACGCTGTGAGATAACGATTGAACCACGTTTATCTAAGCAGTGGTTCGTAAAGGTTGCACCTCTTGCTAAAGCATCAGCTGATGCTGTGCGCAACGGTTTAGTAACAATTGAACCTAAAGAGTTAGAACCACGTTATTTTGATTGGGTAGATAACATGCATGACTGGTGTATTTCTCGTCAGCTCTGGTGGGGTCACCGCATTCCAGTTTGGTATGGACCAAATGATGAAGTCATAGTTGTAGGCCCGGGTGAAACAGCACCGCCTGATTACACGCAAGATCCAGATGTTTTAGATACATGGTTCTCATCAGGACAATGGGCATTTTCAACATTTGGTTGGCCCGAAAAAACCGCTGATTTAGCTAAGTTCTATCCCACTTCAGTTCTAGTAACTGGCTATGACATCTTGTTCTTCTGGGTAGTGCGCATGATGATGATGAGTACTTTTGCAATGGATGGCGTGCCACCATTTAAAACAATCATGTTGCATGGCTTGGTGCGCGATCAATTTGGCAAGAAGATGTCAAAGAGTCGTGGAAATGTTATTGATCCCATTGAGTTTATGGATAAATACGGTGCAGATGCTTTGCGCTTTACTTTGGCGCGTGGTGCTAACCCAGGCACAGATCAAGCACTTGCTGAAGATTGGATTGGCGGCTCACGTAACTTTGCTACCAAACTCTGGAACGCCACACGTTTTGCCATGATGAATGGAGCAAACATTGAAGGAGAGCTCCCAGCCGCTGATTCACTGAGCGCTATTGATAAGTGGATTCTTAGCCGTTTGTCAGAAACTATCTCTGAAGTTGATTCCCTGCTTGAAAAATATGAGTTCGCTCGAGCTTGCGAGCTTTTGTATCACTTTGCCTGGGATGATTTATGTGACTGGTACTTAGAGCTCTCTAAGGAAACCTTTGCTGGAACTGATGCAGATAAGACCAAGCGCGTTCTAGGTCATGTTCTTGATCAACTCTTGCGCCTGCTTCACCCAGTAATGCCATTTATTACCGAGCAGCTCTGGACGACATTAACTGGGGCAGAATCACTTGTTATTGCGAAGTGGCCTGTGGCAATTGCCGCACACGTTGATAAGGCATCAGAGAAGCTAGTGGCTGAGATGCAAGAGATCATTACTGATGTTCGCAGATTTAGAAATGATCAAGGAATTAAGACTTCGCTCAAGATTCCTGCACGATTTGTGGCAAATGGTGCCATTGCCGATTATTCAAGTGCGATGGCCTTTGTTTTGCGTCTTGAACTAGGTGAGATTACGCCAAGTGCCAAGGTTGAAATTGGTTCAGTGAAAGTGGAGTTCGACTTAACTGGATCTATTGATGTTGTTGCAGAGCGTGCACGTCTAGAGAAAGATTTAGCTGCAGCGATTAAGGATAAGCAAACTGCTGAGGTAAAACTCAACAATGATGGTTTCATGGCTAAAGCACCTGAAAGTGTTGTTCTTGAAATCCGCGAGCGTCTTGCTAAAACAAGTACTGACATCGAACGTATTACCGCCCAGCTCGGCGCACTGCCCAAAGCATGATTATTTCACCCGATGATCAAGAGCGCGTTGACGCTATAGAACAAGCTTTACTTGCGCGCTGGCCTGAAGTTCGAATTGATCCAACAACAGAGCGCATCGCGGCCCTTGTTGATATTTTAGGTTCACCGCAACTGACCTATCCAACAATTCATGTTGGTGGAACCAATGGAAAGACCACCACAACACGAATGATTGATTCATTGTTATTTGCTCATGGCTTGCGCACTGGACGCTTTACTAGCCCACATCTTGAAACCTATCGTGAGCGCATTGCTATCAATGGTGAACCTATTGATCCTAAAGATTTAATCTTTGCTTATAACGACATCGCAGCCTACTTAGATTTAATGGATGAAAAGTTTGAACATCCCATCTCCTTCTTTGAAGCAATTACAGCCCTTGGCTTTGTAGCCTTTGCCGAGCACCCAGTAGATGTCGGTGTTATTGAAGTTGGCATGGGCGGTCAGTGGGATGCAACCAATGTTGTTGACGCTGATGTTTCAGTAATTATGCCTATTGGTTTTGATCACATGGAATATCTAGGAAATACGCTCCATGAAATCGCTGCAACTAAGGCTGGAATCATTAAAGAAGGTGGCTTTATTGTCTTAGCTCAACAGGAGCCAGAGGCAGCTAAAGAGTTAATTCGCAAAGCTGCAGAAGTTGGCGCAGATGTTGTGCGAGAAGGAGTTGAGTACTCAGTTGCTTCAAGAGCCATTGCAGTTGGGGGACAGCTACTCACCATTCAAGGTTTACACGATACATACGATGAAATCTTTCTACCCCTACATGGCAAGCACCAAGCAGCAAACGCTGCAAGTGCCCTTGTGGCAGTTGAAGCGTTCTTTGGCGATCAACCGCTAGATATTGAAGCGGTGAGGGCAGGTTTTGCTGCAGTGACTTCACCTGGTCGTTGTGAAGTTGTGCACCGTGATCCAACAATAATTTTAGATGCTGCACACAATCCACATGGCGCAAAAGCACTTGCCCAGACACTTAAGAATGAATTTAACTTTGATGAGATTGTGGCAGTTGTGGGTGTTTTTGGCGATAAAGATGGCCTTGGAATCTTGCAAGAGCTAGAGCCAGTTGTTGATCATGTCATTATCACCCAAAGTTCTTCTTCACGTGCCATGTCATCATCTGATTTAGAAAAGCTAGCAACGTCAGTTTTTGGTAATGATCGAGTTTTTGAAGTCAAAGATTTAGGTACCGCCCTGGATCGCGCCGTGGGTGATGCAACTAGACCCCTAAGTGAAGACACTGTTGGGATAATTGTGACCGGTTCGGTTGTTACAGTTGGTGAAGCCCGAACCTATTTAAGAAAGAAGTTTGTGCAATGAAAGTTTTAGGAGCAACCGTTCTTGTTATGGAGAGCTTGAGTTTGGGTTTTGCGATTTTGCTTGCAACCAAAGATCAATCAACTGCTGCCTTAATCTATGGCTCGGTAATTTCACTGCTGCTCTTTCTAAACGCCGGCATCCTCAAGCGACGTTCAGGTTTATATATCGGCTCGGTTTTGCAGATATTCATGATTAGCTTCGGCTTTTTCGTCCCAGCCTTTTTTCTCATTGGGGTGATATTCCTAGGACTATGGGCCGCGGCCATCATTGTGGGCCGCAAGGGAGAAGCTGCGCGTGCGGCTCTTATGGCACAGGCAGGGGAAAAGGCCTAATAGACTAGGCAGGTGAGTACTGAGAAAACCTTAATCCTGGTTAAGCCAGACGGAGTCCGTCGTGGTTTAGTGGGCGAAGTTATTTCTCGTGTTGAAACAAAGGGATATTCCATCGAAGCTTTACGTTTACTTAACGCTGATCGCGCATTACTTGAACAGCACTATGCAGAACATATTGGTAAGCCATTTTATGAACCACTCGTTGAGTTCATGATGTCAGGACCAATTATTGCAATGGTTGCTTCAGGTAATCGCGTTATCGAAGGGTTTCGTTCCTTAGCTGGAGTTACTGATCCAACAGTTGCGGCGCCCGGAACAATCCGCGGAGATTTGGCTCGCGATCAAGGCACCAAAGTAGTTCAGAATATTGTGCACGGCTCAGATTCACCTGAATCAGCTGCGCGCGAGATTCAAATTTTCTTCCCTAAATAATCAAGGAGTACAAAAGTATGAGTTCACAAAGCAGAATGTCTTTCATCGGTCGTGATATGGCCGTTGACCTTGGAACTGCAAACACGCTTGTTTATGTGCGCGGACGTGGCATTGTTTTGAATGAGCCATCTGTTGTTGCCGTCAATCAAGATACTGGTGGAATTTTAGCTGTGGGTCTTGAAGCCAAGAAGATGATTGGCCGTACTCCTGGAAATATCGTTGCTATTCGTCCACTTAAAGACGGTGTTATTGCAGATTTTGAGACAACCGAGCGCATGCTCCGTTACTTTATTCAAAAAGTGCACCGTCGCCGCTACTTAGCTAAGCCTCGCATCGTTGTGTGTGTTCCATCAGGTATTACTGGTGTTGAACAGCGCGCAGTAAAAGATGCTGCATATGCTGCTGGTGCTCGTAAGGTTTATATTATTGAAGAGCCAATGGCTGCGGCAATTGGTGCCGGGCTACCAATTCACGAACCAACAGGAAACATGGTTGTAGATATTGGTGGCGGTACTACTGAGGTTGCAGTCATTTCACTGGGAGGAATTGTTTGTTCACTCTCAATTCGCGTTGGCGGAGATGAACTCGATCAATCGATTATTAACTGGGTTAAGCGTGAATTCTCACTTCTTTTGGGAGAGCGCACAGCTGAGGAAATTAAGATGGCTATCGGTTCTGCTTATCCATTAGCTGGTGAAAATGATGCTGAAATTCGCGGTCGCGACTTAGCAACAGGCTTGCCTAAGACAATCGTGGTTTCAGCTGCAGAGATTCGCAAAGCACTTGAAGAGCCAGTTAATGCAATTGTTAACGCGGTAAAGAGCACACTGGATAAGACTCCTCCAGAGCTTGCATCAGATTTAATGGATCGCGGAATTGTTCTTACAGGTGGCGGTGCACTGCTCAAGGGTCTTGATGAGCGTCTTCGTAAAGAAACTGGAATGCCAATTCACATTGCTGAGCGTCCATTGGATGCAGTTGTTGAAGGCTCCGGAAAATGCATCGAAGAGTTTGAGGCTTTAGAGAAGGTCTTAATCTCCGAACCTCGTCGATAGGTTTATTAGAAGATGCGTTACGGCGGAGAGGGTCGTACCCGTCTTCTCTTAATTATTTTGATTGTTACTGCGCTATTTCTGATTACTTTAGATTTACGTGGTGTTGCAGTTCTAGATGGTGCGCGTCAAGGCACTCAGACAATTCTCTCGCCTTTCCAAAAGGCTGGAAATTTCATTCTTTCACCGGTGAAGAACTTCGTTACAGATATTACGCACTTAGGTCGAACACGCAATCAGATTGAAAAGCTGCGTGCTGATAATGCAAAGTTAAAAGCTGATTTACTTAATCGCAAAAATGCCGATGCGCAGTTGAAGCAGCTCGAATCGATTTTGGATTTAGCAGGTACTGCTGGCTATAAAGTGGTGAACACTCGTGTCATCAGCCAAGGTTCTAGCCAGTCATTTTCTCAAACAGTAACTATTGATAGTGGCTCAAATGCTGGTATTAAGAAAAATATGACCGTGCTTTCACAAAGTGGAATTGCAGGAGTTGTGAAAGATGTTTATCCAACATCTGCATTGGTAATGCTTGCATCTGATCCAGCCTTTAAAATCGGTGTTCGTATTGCAGGAACCCAGCAAATAGGCATTTTATCTGGCCGCGGTTCCCGCTCAGGCGCGCTGCAATTACTTGATAATTTAACAACCGTAAAAGTCGGCGATGTACTACTAGCCCGCGGAAGTGTGGCAAATCGTCCTTTTGTTCCAGGAGTTCCTGTTGGTTATGTAACTGCTGTTGATAACTCTGCTGGAGAAATCGCTCAAACTGGCACAGTTCGTTATTACACAAATTTTGGTGGGCTTGGTGTTCTAGCAGTTGTAGTAGCTGCTTCATCTTCTAATCCCGGTGATGCACTTGTTCCACCTAAGCCAGTCCCAACTCCCATTCCAACGGTCACGGTTTATGTAACACCATCACCGTCTCCAACAAAGTAGCTAGCGATGTTGACCCGCCAGATTTCACTTTCTGCACCGATATTTCTTTCTATTTTTATTTTTCAAGAAGCAGTCGTTAATCAATTCAAACTGCCAGGTGGGGGATTCTCACTCTTTGGCATCTTTGCACTTGTTTGGGCCGTTATCAGCACGCCAGAGATTGCAGCGTTAACTGGTTTTGGCGCAGGCATATTGATGGATATGTCGCATAGTGCAGGTGGTCCTGTGGGTCAATGGGCTCTGATTATGATTATTGTTTGCTATGGGGTTTCATACTTGGGTTATGGTGATGGCAATATCAACGGAAATCCAATTGGCGTAGTTTTCTTTGTAGTTGTTGCCAATCTAATAACGGGACTACTTTTCCTGGCAAGCAGTGCATTGTTGGGTGTTACAACAGGTAGTTTCGGGCAAATACTGCTTACTTTGCTTGGTAACTCACTATGGACTTTGGTTATAACCCCTATCGTGTTGCCAGTATTTTCATTTATGCACCATCTTGTCTTTGAAACGCGTTCGGTGTTATGAACCAGCGTTCACGATTAAGTCTGCTTGTTGCACAGATTCTTATTGTTTCTTTACTAGTAGCACTTCTAGGGCGCTTGTTCTATTTACAAATCGCTGCTGGGCCAATATACCGTGATGCAGCACTGAGTATTCAAAGTCGCGACGTTGTGGCACCAGCTAATCGTGGCTTAATTGTTGACTCTTCTGGCGTCCCACTGGCCCTTAATAAAGTGGGGCTGGCAATAACTATTGATCGCATTGCAATTGATAAGCAGCCCGATAAAGGTGTGGCAGTTATGCAGCGTCTTGCAACTCTTCTCAAACTTAAGTACAAGGACGTGTATACAAATACACGCTTGTGTGGAGAACTACCTGTTGGAAAACGAGCAGGTTGCTGGACTGGTTCTAGATATCAACCTATTCCTATTACTAAAGAAGCAGATCCTGATATTGCGCTACAAATCGTAGAACGCCCAGATCAGTTCCCTGGGGTAGATGCACAGCCAATTTCAATTCGTAGTTATCCAGGCTTATTTGATGTTAATGCCGCACATGTTTTAGGATACGTAGGGCCATTAACCGAGGATGATTTATCAAAAGACACAGGTAAGCAGTATTTTAGAAGTGAATCAATTGGAAAAGCTGGTCTTGAAATCCAATACGATTCATATCTACGTGGCATTCCAGGAATTAGAACCCTTATTGTGGATAGAAAAGAAGCGATTACTCGAGAGAGCCAAAACACAATGCCAATAGCTGGCGATCATTTGGTAACAAGTTTAGATATCAGATTACAATCTGCCGCCGAACAAGCTTTAGCCGATGCAGTGAAGCGCGGACGGGCAAATGGTTACACCTCAGACTCAGGAGCAGCCGTTGTTATGGATATTAGAACAGGGCGCATCCTGGCTCTTGCTTCATATCCCACCTATGACCCCAATGCTTTTGAAAAGGGTTTAACCGTTCAGCAAGCTTCAGATCTTTTTAGTGAGAAAAAGGCTGTGCCAGCACTAAACCGCGCACTTCAGGGTTTATATGCTCCGGCTTCAACCTTTAAATCTGTATCAGTTGTTGCCGCCGCCGCTGCCGGATATGACCTTAACGCCTCATATATCTGTCCTTCTGAAGTGCAGGTAGGTACTCGCGCATTTCAAAACTTTGATAGTAGAGATCAGGGGCGAATGAGCTTAAAGAAGGCTATTGCAGTCTCTTGCGACACCATTTGGTACCAAATCGCATTTGATGAATGGCTGCGCGATGGTGGTTTGAGACCAAAATCTAGTCCTAATGACTACTTCTTTAAAGCAGCTAAGGCTTTCCACATTACTGAAAAAGTAGGAATTGACCTGCCATCTGAATCAAAATCACGTTTAGCCGATCGTGACTACAAAAAGAGTTGGTTTGAACAGAACAAAGAGTTCTATTGCAACTACAAAACTCGTGCTACTAAAGCCCAACTGACTCCCTTTCTTATTCAGCTAGCTGCAGAAAATTGTGTCGACGGTGACAAGGTCCGAGCTGGAGATGCTGTGAACTTCTCTATTGGACAAGGTGACACGGTAGTAACACCTCTTAAGTTAACTCAGATGTATGCAGCAATTGGCAATGGTGGAACAATTTGGCAAGCAACTATTGCCAAAGCAATCGTTAAGACAGATGGAACAGTTATTAAGACCATTGAGCCAAATAAGCTAGGAACTCTTACCACTGCGCCTTCAACTTTAAAATTCTTACAAGCCGCCTTACGTGAAGTAGTTGTAAGCGGAACCGGTGCTGGCGTATTTGCTGGTTTTCCAATTCAAATCAGTGGAAAAACAGGAACCGGTCAAGTATTTGGTCGCAATCCTAATGGAACACAAAAAGATGACACATCCTGGTTTGCATCATTTGCGCCAAGTAAGAATCCACGATTTGCAGTTGTCATGATGGTTGGACAAGGTGGATTCGGTGCATCAACTTCTGGTGTGGGTGTCAGACACATCTATGAAGCGATTTTTGGCGTTAAAGGCAATACTGTTGTTCCAGGAGCTGCGATCTATCAAAATGGAAAGCCTCCAACTACTTTGCCAAAGATCTCACCTGCTACAAAGCCTAAGGAGGCGCCATGAGCCAAATAGCTGCGCGCCAACGCCTTTATCGCCGCCACCGAAGCTCAATATTTCATGGCTTTGATCCTGTATTAACTGCAGCCGTTGTCGCACTTTTATTCATTGGAACCTTGTTGGTCTATGCAGCAACGCGTGATTGGTATGCAAGCAATGGTTTAGATCCGCAGTATTACTTGAAGCGTCACGTTATTAACATCACTATTGGTGTGCTTTTGGCCTATGGCACAACAACAATTGACTACCGCTTACTGCGAGCCTACACACCAATTGTGTGGGGCTTAGGCGTTATTGGATTAATCATTGTTTTGATTCCAGGTTTAGGCAGTGAAGTAAACGGTGCTAAGGCCTGGATTGCCCTTCCTGGAGGTTTCCAGATTCAGCCAGCAGAGCTTGCAAAAATCTCCATTATTATTGGAATGTCGATGATTTTATCTGAGCGTTCTCACGATAGAGATGAACCAACTTCTAGAGATGTCCTACAAGCCCTAGCTGTTGCCGCAATTCCAGTTATCTTTATTTTGATACAGCCCGATATGGGAACTGTTTTTATTATCTCTGCATCAGTTGTAACAATCATCGCCGTTTCTGGCTCTCCTACTAAGTGGGTAGTAGGGCTATTGCTAATCGCAGTATTAGGAGGCGTTGTTGCCACTAACACTGGAGTCATTAGTGACTATCAGATTAAGCGTCTGCAGACTTTCGTTGATCCAACTGTTGACACACAAGGAACCGGTTATCAACTACGCCAAGCCCGCATCACTGTGGGATCTGGGGGATTAATTGGAACTGGATTATTTAATGGACCGCAAACAAATGGTCGCTTTGTGCCAGAACAACAAACTGACTTTATTTTCACCGTTGCCGGTGAAGAGTTAGGTTTCCTAGGCAGTGGCTTAATTGTGATTCTTTATTTAATTATGCTTATGCGAGCTTTTGCCATTGCGCGAAGAACGAGCGACCCCTTTGGGCGATTAGTAACAACAGGGGTTATCGCCTGGTTTGCATTTCAGATATTTGAAAATATTGGAATGACATTAGGGCTTATGCCAATGACTGGTGTGCCACTGCCCTTCATCTCATACGGTGGATCATCGATGTTTGCCACTTTGATCGGTTTTGGCCTTCTGCAGAACGTTCACGCTCGTTCTAGAGGCTGAAGTAGGCAATTAGGCCCCTATCTGCCATACTGAGGGCACATAGTTCAGCGCGGCTCGCGAATCCATCGCGGTAAAAGCCCAGCGCGAACAGGTAAGAAAAACCTAAAACAGGGATTTTTTAACGAGATAAGCGTTGTAAAAGACGCATAGAGGATTTGGTGCCATGGCTATTGAGCCTAAAACACCGCGCAAGCGTGCGGTTAAGAAAGCTTCAACTAAAGCGGTAGATACTGAAGCTACAACGGAAGAACCTAAGAAAGTTACGCGCAAAAAAGCAGCTATTCCGGTTCCAGTATTTCAAGCAGCTCCAGATAAGCCGGTTACAAAAGCTACGCGCAAAAAAGCAGAGGTTAAAGAGGCTCCTATAGCTGATGCACCTGAGACAGAGGGTGGAGATCGTCCCGATCGCAACCGCCGCCGCCGTGGTGGCCGTGGTCGTCGAAAGCCTGGCGCAGATGTTGCAACAAATGAAGATTCAACAGAAGAAACCGGCGAAGAGGCAGTTGATAGCGATGGAACTACACATCGCCGTCGCCGCCGCCGCCGCGCAGCAGGAGATGCTGAAGGTGTAACACCAGGGGAAGTAATTGATGAAGATGGTGTTGTAACAGTTGTTAAGGTCCGCGAAGTTCGCGAACGCCCAGCTCGTCCAGCACGCACTGAACGTCCAGAGCGAAATGATCGCCGTGGGGGACGTCGTGATCGCAACGATCGCAATGATCGTGGCGCTCGCTCTGAATACCGCGAGCCATATCGCAAACGTTCAACAGTTATTACTGATGGGGAATTCTTAGCACGTCGTGAAAATGTTGATCGCGAGATGCTTGTTCGCCAAATTGCAGATCGCACGCAGATTGCTGTTATTGAAGATGGCATCATGGTTGAGCACTATGTAAACCGCAATAGCAACGTTTCTTACGTTGGCAATGTGTATTTAGGTCGCGTTCAAAACGTTCTTCCATCTATGGAAGCAGCATTTGTTGATATTGGTAAGGGCCGTAATGCTGTGTTGTATGCCGGTGAAGTCAACTGGGATGCTGCTGGTATTTCTGAATCTGAACCACGCAAAATTGAAACTGTATTAAAGACTGGCCAGCCAGTATTAGTTCAGGTTACAAAAGATCCCATCGGTCAAAAGGGTGCACGCTTAACTAGCCAAATTTCATTGCCAGGACGCTATGTTGTTTATGTTCCAGGTGGCGGAATGTCAGGTATTTCAAAGCGCCTTCCTGAAACTGAGCGCGCACGTCTGAAAGCAATTTTAAAGAACCTAATTCCAGAAGAAGCTGGCGTGATTGTTCGTACAGCTGCTGAAGGTGTGAGTGAAGAAGATTTAACCAGTGATGTGGCACGTCTTAAGGCTCAATGGGATGACATCTATGCCAAGACTCAGAACACAAACTTTAATCCACCAGTTGCTCTCTACCAAGAGCCAGATCTTGCTGTTCGAGTTATTCGAGATATCTTCAATGAGGATTTCCGTAAGCTCACTGTGCAAGGTGCAACTGCGTGGGATGAAGTCACAAGTTATCTTGGCTTTATCGCTCCAGAGCTAACAACAAAGATTGAAAAATACACAGGCACCGGCGATCTCTTCGCAGACTTTAGAGTCGAAGAGCAGCTGGCTAAAGCTTTTGATCGCAAGGTCTACCTGCCTTCCGGTGGCTCACTTGTTATCGATCGCACTGAAGCAATGATTGTTATCGATGTTAACACCGGTAAATTCATTGGTAAGGGCGGAAATCTTGAAGAGACTGTTACTAAGAACAACTTAGAAGCAGCTGAAGAAATTGCTCGCCAACTACGTCTTCGTGACTTAGGTGGAATTGTTGTCATTGACTTCATCGATATGATTTTGGAATCAAACCGCGAGATGGTTTTGCGCCGCCTCGTTGAATGTTTGGGTCGCGATCGCACCAAGCACCAGGTTGCAGAAGTTACTTCCCTTGGTCTTGTTCAAATGACACGTAAGCGTGTTGGACAGGGACTCATTGAAGCTTTCTCAACTACATGTGATTCATGTAGTGGACGCGGAATTCATATTCACATGGAGCCTGTGAAGATGAAGGCACCAATGCCACAACTAGATGTTCCATCATCACAACATGAAGATGCAGAGGAAAAAGATGCCACCGAGCATGAATTCCATGAATCTTTAAATGATGAGCAAGTACCTGTAGAGACCAAGCCAGCTGGTGGGCGAAAGCGCCGCCGAGCAGCCTCCTCAGGCATAATTACTGCTTGATTTGAGCCTTCGGGCCCTAACGGGTAACCTTTACCCTTCAACACACCTAGAAGTTCGGAGTACTACAGCGTGGCAAATATCAAGTCTCAGATTAAGCGCATCAAGACCAACGAGAAGGCACGCCTTCGTAATAAGTCTGTGGGCTCATCTATCAAGACCGCTGTCCGTAAATTCCGTGAGAGCGTCACTGCAGGAGATTCAGCTGCAATCACAACTGAGCTTCGCACAGCTTCACAGGCTCTCGATGTTGCTGTTCAAAAGGGTGTTCTTCATAAGAACACTGCAGCAAACAAGAAGTCATCAATGGCTAAGGCAGCTGCCAAAGCCGGCGCACGTTAATTTTTCTTCGATCTTAAAGCGAGGCTAGGTTCATGCCTGCAATTTCACTTGCTAAGGCGCCACAACCAGCAGCAACTAATCCGGCGCAGATACGTAACTTCTGCATCATTGCCCACATTGATCACGGTAAATCAACTCTTGCCGATCGCATGTTGGGAATTACCGAGGTAGTAGAAGCGCGCAATATGCGTGCGCAGTATCTAGATCGAATGGATATTGAGCGCGAGCGCGGAATCACAATCAAATCTCAAGCAGTTCGTTTGCCATGGCGCAGTGGACTTGATGGTCAGGAATACATCCTGAATATGATTGACACACCAGGCCACGTTGACTTCACCTATGAAGTTTCGCGCTCACTTGCAGCCTGTGAAGGCGCAGTTCTTCTTGTGGATTGTGCTCAAGGAATTGAAGCTCAGACTTTGGCAAATCTTTATTTAGCGATGGAAAATAACCTAACAATTATTCCTGTGCTCAACAAAATCGATCTTCCTAACGCCCAACCTGAAAAGTTTGCTGCCGAGTTAGCAAAGCTCATTGGTTGTGAGCCAGAGGATTGTTTGCGTGTTTCAGGTAAGACTGGTGATGGAGTTGCAGAACTACTTGATCAAATCATTGCCCAAATCCCAGCACCTGTTGGTGATGCAAGCGCTCCAGCTCGCGCACTTATCTTTGACTCTGTTTATGATGCCTATCGCGGTGTTGTTACATACGTTCGTGTGATTGACGGTCACTTGTCTCCACGTGAACAAATTCAAATGTTTTCAACTGGTGTTCGACATGAAGCCCTTGAAGTTGGCGTTATTTCACCAGAACCGCTTGCTTCTAAAGGCTTAGGTGTTGGTGAAGTAGGGTATTTAATTACAGGTGTTAAGGATGTGCGCCAATCACGTGTGGGCGACACCATTACTACCTATAACAACCCAACCAAGGTCGCACTTGCCGGATATAAAGATCCTAAGCCAATGGTTTTCTCAGGGTTATTTCCGCTAGATGGTGCGGATTTTCCTGTGCTTCGTGAAGCACTCGATAAGTTACAACTCAACGACGCAGCCCTTGTCTATGAACCAGAGAGCTCAGCAGCACTTGGTTTTGGTTTCCGTTGCGGTTTCCTGGGCTTGCTCCACATGGAAATTGTGCGTGAGCGCTTAGAGCGCGAACACAAACTTAATTTAATCTCAACTGCCCCTAACGTTGTTTATAACGTGATCATGGATGATGGCAAAGAGATCCGTGTTACAAATCCATCAGAGTTTCCTGAAGGCAAAGTTGAAACAGTCTTTGAGCCAATTGTTAAATCAACGATTCTGGCACCATCTGATTTCATCGGAACAATCATGGAGCTCTGCCAAGAACGTAGAGGAATCTTGCTAGGTATGGATTACATCTCAGAAGATCGAGTGGAAATTCGCTATGACCTTCCTTTGGCAGAGATTGTTTTTGATTTCTTTGATCAACTTAAATCTCGCACGAAAGGCTATGCATCCCTTGATTATGAAGAAAAGGGAGATGCGCAAGGCAATCTTGTAAAGGTAGATATTTTGCTACAAGGTGAAGCAGTCGATGCGTTCAGTGCAATCGTTCACCGTGATAAGGCATATGCCTATGGCGTAATGATGACGGGCAAGTTGCGCGAGCTAATTCCTCGTCAGCAGTTTGAAGTTCCTATTCAGGCCGCAATTGGATCTCGCATTATTGCCCGCGAAAGTATTCGGGCTATCCGCAAAGATGTTTTGGCTAAGTGTTACGGCGGAGATATCTCGCGTAAACGAAAGCTGTTGGAGAAGCAAAAAGAGGGTAAGAAGCGCATGAAGATGGTGGGCCGTGTTGAAGTTCCACAAGAGGCTTTCGTAGCAGCACTTGCAACTGATGCAGATATTGAAAAGGTCAAGGCTGCACGCAAAGCAGGGCAATGACACTCTCTTTTTACGTACATATCCCGTACTGCATTAAGCGGTGCGGCTACTGTGATTTCAACACTTACACACCATCTGAACTCCAAGATGGTGCAACTCTAGAAATTGTTAGTAATGACTACATCGATGCCGTCTTAAAAGAGTTAGATGCAGCACCAAAAGATCAGGTACCCACAATATTTTTCGGGGGAGGAACACCATCCTTGCTTCCAGCAGATGATCTAGGACGTGTAATTGCAGCCATTAAAGCTCGCAACGGCTTAACTTCCGATTGTGAGATAACTCTTGAAGCGAATCCTGATTCAGTAACAAAAGAGAAGCTAGAGCGCTACCTAGAAGTTGGATTTAATCGCATCTCATTTGGAATGCAATCAGCTAAACCACATGTTCTAGCTGTGCTTGATCGCACGCACAATCCTGTAAATGTTAAGCGCGCAGTTGATATGGCACGTGCTGTAGGTTTTAAGAGCATTAGTGTTGATCTTATTTATGGAACTCCAGGGGAGTCATTAGATGATTGGCGTGAAAGCGTCCAAGAAGCACTCGATCTAGACATTGATCACATCAGCGCATATGCCCTCATTGTTGAAACAGGCACAAAGTTAGCTGCTCAAATAAAACGTGGTGATTTAACAATGCCTGATGATGATCTGATGGCAGATATGTATTTGTTAGTTGATGAAATGTGTGAAGAACGTGGACTTAGATGGTACGAGCTCTCTAACTGGTCTAAGCCTTCCCATGAATGCCGCCACAATATTGCTTATTGGGAAAATAAAAACTGGTGGGGACTTGGGCCAGGAGCACATTCGCACGTTGATGGAAAACGCTTTTGGAATGTTAAGCACCCAAATGCTTACAAAGAAAAACTCTTTTCTTCACAATCACCCATTCACGAAAGTGAAGATTTAACGTCAGAACAAAAAGCGCGTGAAGGGATAATGCTTGGAATCCGCATGCGAGATGGTTTGCAGATTTCACTGCTAGAACCGCACCAATTAGAGCTATTAGGGACTTATCGTAAAAATGGATATATCGAACTGCGTGATGATCGTGTCTTGCTGACTCCAGTAGGACGCTTGATTGCAGATCGAATCGTGCGAGAAATAACTTTCTAGTAACCTAGGCCCACTATGTCATCACGCCGCCTTGAAATCCTACGAGCAATCGTCGAGGAGTATGTCTCGACACAGGAACCTGTCGGCTCTAAATCAATTGCTGATCGCCATAGCTTAGGCATTTCACCTGCAACTATTCGAAATGAAATGGCTGTGCTTGAAGATGAGGGCTTGATTACTCAGCCTCACACGAGTGCTGGACGCATTCCAACGGATCTGGGTTATCGAGTCTTCGTTGATAAGTTAGCAACAGTTAAGCCTTTATCTGCAGCCGAGCGCCGGGCAATTGAAACTTTCCTTGAAGGTGCACTTGATTTAGATGATGTTGTGATGCGCACGGTCCGCTTATTGGCAGATGTGACCAAGCAAGTAGCTGTTGTGCAATACCCAACAATGGTGAAGTCACGTGTTCGCCATATTGAATTAGTTGCACTTACACCTTCTCGTCTGATGATGATTTTGATTACCGATGCAGGTCGTGTGGAGCAAAGAATTATTGAATTGACTCAAGATGTCTCAGAGGGTTTCCTGAATGCACTTCGAACTCAGCTCAACAATGCCATGATGGGACATCGCTTGCCTGATGTTGCAGATCGCATTACTAATGTGATGGAGAGTTACGGTGCTAGTGAGCGCAAAGATGTTGCCATCGTTGTTTCAACTGTCATTGAAATGTCTATGGAGCGACCAGAAGAAAAGATTGTTTTAGCAGGAACTGCCAACTTAGCGCGCTTTCAAGAAGATTTCTCAACAAATATGCACCCAGTTCTTGAAGCCCTTGAGGAACAAGTTGTACTTCTTCGTTTGCTAGGAGATGCCAATGAAACCGTCAAGGTGCGCATTGGTTCTGAGCAAAGTGATGTCAACCTTCGCACTACATCTTTAGTTGCAGTTGGTTATGGTTCTGAGAATGCACCTCTTGGTGCCCTAGGAATTATCGGACCAACTCGTATGGATTACGCAGGTTCTATGGCCGCAGTATCTGCAGTTGCTCGATATGTTGGCCGTTTCATTAGTGAAGGTGCATAAGTTGAGCGATCATTACCAAACGCTCGGTGTTTCGCGCGAAGCTTCAGCTGATGAAATTAAGAAGGCTTACCGCAAACTTGCCCGTGAATTACACCCAGATGTGAACCCAGACCCTGCGGTGCAGGATAAATTCAAAGAGATTACTGCTGCCTATGAAGTATTAAGTGATTCACAAAAGCGCCAGTCATATGACATGGGTGGCAGCGCATTTGGTGGAGGCGGTTTTGGTGGTGGATTTAGCGACATCATGGATGCATTCTTTGGTGGCGGTGGATCACGTGGACCACGTCCACGTATGCGTGCAGGACAAGATTCTCTTATTCGCGTACAAGTTGATTTGCACGAAGCATGCTTTGGAACAGAGCGTGAGATAACAGTTGAAAGCGCAGTTGTGTGCCCCAAGTGCACAGGCAGCGGTTGTATTGATGGGGCCCAAGCATCAACGTGTGCAGTCTGCAGAGGACGCGGTGAAACTCAGCAAGTAGTGCGCTCGGTTATTGGCCAAGTGATGACATCACGTCCATGTAATGCTTGCGGTGGGTATGGAAGCGTTATTCAAAACCCTTGCCGTGAGTGCGCAGGAGAAGGTCGCGTTCGATCACGTCAAAATATTCAAGTAAAGATCCCTGCTGGAGTTGAAACAGGAAATCGCATTCAACTATCAGGCCGTGGTGAAGTTGGCCATGGCGGAGGACCTGCTGGTGATTTATATGTTGAAATAGTTGAGATAGATCATGACTATTTGATTCGCGAAGGCGATACTTTGCATATGTCTCTCTCTGTCTCTATGAGTGCTGCAGCCATTGGCACAACAGTTACTGTTGAATCTTTAGATGGCCCAGTTGATGTTCAGGTTAAAGCTGGAACACAAAGTGGAACTCCTATTGCCATTAAGGGCAAGGGAATGACTCGATTGCGACATGGTGGCCGTGGAGATTTGGTTGTGCATGTTGAAGTTCAAACTCCTATCAAACTTAGCCGCGAAGAGGAAGAACTACTCAAGAAGTTTGCAGATTTGCGCGGAGAAAAATCAGGGGATGCACACGTTAAGAACCCAGATGGTGGCATCTTTTCCAAGATAAAGGGTGCGTTTACCAAATAATGTTGACTCTATTTTTCGTCGATGACCTACCAATAACCGTAGGGCAGATCTATGACTTCGATAATGAAGATGCCAACCATGCCGTGCGGGTATTGCGGATGAAAGCTGGGGATATTTTCATGCTCAGTGATGGGCAAGGTAGCTGGAGCCAGGTGAAAGCTTTTGCCATAAAAAAGAGGTCACTTGAAGTTGAAGTCATGGCCTCAGGATTTCAAGAAGTCTTAGCAACAACCATCACAGTCGTGCAAGCATTGCCAAAAAGTGATCGTGCAAAAGAGGCAATTGAACTATTAACTGAAGCTGGTGTTGATCGCATCGTGCCTTGGCAGGCATCACGCAGCATAGGCAAAGTATCTGAGAAGTTCTCAACTACAGCCCGTGAAGCGAGTAAGCAATCACGCAGATTACGTATTCCAGAAGTTACAGATATCGCAACAACCCAGCAAATCTGTGAAGCAATCAAGCTCAGTGATTTAGCTGTTGTCTTTCATGAGAGTTCAACAACCAAGCTCAGTGATGCAATCTCTTCTCACAATGTTGCACATCTGCTCATCATCATCGGTCCTGAGGGTGGAATAACAACAACAGAGCTTGATCAATTTGTTGAAGCTGGGGCAAAGGTTGCGCTGATGGGACGACCAATCTTGCGCTCAGCCCATGCTGGTATTGCGGCAGTCGCGGCTATTTCAGCGCTGCTCAAGGTATGGTAATTACGTGGCGCTAGATGCAAACTGCTTGTTCTGCAAAATCATTACAGGAGATTTTCCTGCGCAAATCATTTATCGCAGCGAAAATGTTGTAGCATTTAATGATATTGACCCACAAGCGCCAACGCATGTTTTGATTGTTCCCACTCTGCATGTCGAAAATGCTGCCGGGTTAGCCAAGATGTCTCCAACGCTGACCGCTGACCTTTTTGTTGCAGCGGGGCAGATTGCAGCAACTCATGGCCTAACTGGTTATCGAACCGTCTTTAATACTGGCGCAGAGGCCGGACAGTCTGTTTTTCACGCTCACTTGCATCTTCTTGGTGGGCGTGGACTGGCTTGGCCCCCAGGTTAAAGATAGATTTGGCATTAATGGAACGCACACTCATCACGGTCCCAACCGCTATTCCCATGGTTGCACTGATCGGACCACATGATGACAACCTTCGCGCAGTTGAAGCAGCTTTTCCTTCTGTAAACATCACTGTTCGCGGTAATGAAATTACTTTGCGCGGTCCTCATGTTGATTGCATCGCCCTTGAAAATCTCTTTGGTGAGCTCATGGTTGTTATTCGTTCCGGCAATGTTCTAACCGTTGACGCTGTTGCGCGCTCAATTGCAATGCTTGAGAGCAAGCCAGTGGATCATCCAGCAGAGGTTTTATCCTTAAATATTGTTAGCAATCGCGGTCGTTCAATTAGACCAAAGACTGCCAATCAAAAGCGCTATGTGGATGCAATAGAGGATCACACCATCACATTTGGAATTGGTCCAGCGGGAACAGGCAAAACCTATTTAGCTATGGCTAAAGCTGTCTCTGCGCTGCAAGCTAAGAAAGTTACCCGAATTATTCTTACGCGCCCTGCAGTTGAAGCAGGGGAGCACCTAGGTTTCTTGCCAGGAACCTTAAATGAGAAAATTGATCCCTATCTACGCCCCCTCTTTGACGCACTCCACGACATGATTGATATTGAAACTATTCCACGAATGATGCAGAGCGGAATTATTGAGGTTGCACCACTTGCTTATATGCGCGGTCGAACACTCAATGACGCATTCATTATTTTAGATGAAGCACAAAACACCACACCAGAGCAGATGAAGATGTTCTTAACTCGTCTGGGCTTTGGTTCAAAGATGGTTATTACAGGCGATGTTACTCAGATTGATCTACCTAATGGCCAGCATTCAGGTCTTCGAGTTGTGAGAGACATATTGAAAGATATTGATGACATTGCCTTCCTTGAACTCACTGCTGAGGATGTTGTTCGCCACCGATTAATTGGCGACATCGTGAAGGCCTATGACAAATTTGATGAGGCGAAACAAGCCCTTCGCCCGATTCGCAAATAGATGACAATAGAAGTTACAAATAGTTCGGGACAGCTAGTCCCAAGTGCAGAGGTTACTTCTTTGCTTTCTTTTGCGATGGGTGAGTTAAAACTTAATGCAGAGTGTGATCTCAATCTTGGTTTTATTGATGATCAATACATGACTGAACTTCATATTAAATGGATGGATGAACCCGGAAGCACAGATGTTCTTTCTTTTCCGATGGATATGCCTGAAGTTGAGGGTGAAGTTGTCACACTTGGCGACATCATGATTAGCCCAACTTTTGCTGCTGCGCAGGCGTTAACTGCCGGGCACTCAATTGAGCATGAGATATATATTCTGGCCACACACGGTTTATTGCATATAATTGGCTACGACCATGCAGAACCGGATGAAGAAAAGGTTATGTTTGCCCTGCAGGAACAAATCGTAGAAAAGTGGAAGCAAACTCAATGAGTCCGATAGCTATCGTTAGCATTATTTTATTGTTGGCTTTTGCAGGATTTTTAGCTGCATCTGAGTCTGCTCTCACATCTATCTCTCGCATCGTTGTTGAAGAGTTAGAGGGCAAGCGCGGGGGAATGCTTCTGCGCAAATACAGTGCTCAGCCCGCTAGATATCTCAACGTGATTCTTCTCGTGCGAAAGCTCTGTGAATTCACTGCCACAGTTCTATTAGCCGTTATTTTGCTGCGCAATTACTCTTCTGCTCAAGCCATGGCTCTAACCGTTGCAATCATGGTTGTGCTCTCTTATGTGGTGGTGGGTGTTGGCCCACGTACTCTGGGAAAACAACAGCCTCACAAATATGCACGTTATGGAATCATCGTGGCATACGGGTTGGCTTTTGCACTTGGCCCAGTTACCAAACTTTTGATTGCACTAGGTAATGCTCTGACTCCAGGTAAAGGTTTTCGTTCAGGTCCATTCACATCAGAGGCCGAGCTTCGCGACCTAGTAGATCAAGCGCACGAGCGTGGCCTTGTGGAATCAGATGAGCACGAAATGATTCACTCAGTATTTGAACTAGGAGACACTTTGGTGCGCGAACTCATGGTTCCCCGCACAGAGATGGTTTGGATTGAAAAGGATAAGACTCTGCGTCAAGGCTTGTCCCTTGCCCTTCGCTCTGGCTTCTCCCGTATTCCAGTTGTTGGAACAGGTCCAGATAACATTATTGGAATTGTCTGTGTTAAAGATTTAGCTCGGCGCGCACTTGATCACCATGAGGCTGAACAAAGTGAAAACATTGAACAACACATGCGTCCAGCAACCTTTGTTCCTGAAATCAAGATGGCTGATGAACTGCTCAAAGAGATGCAGCGCAATCAGATTCACTTAGCTGTTGTAGTTGATGAATATGGCGGAACCGCTGGCATCATCACAATTGAAGACATCATCGAAGAAATCGTGGGTGAGATTGAAGATGAGTTTGATGATGGTGAAGATGACTTTGCTTGGCTGAGTCCAGATAAGGCTAGAGCTAACGCCTCTCTCCATATTGAAGATCTAGCTGATGAGTTAAAGATTGAAATTAATGAATCTGATTTTGAAGATATAGACACAATTGGTGGATTAATGGCGCAAAAGCTGGGCCGTGTGCCAATTGCTGGATCAACAGTTTCATTACATGGTTGGTCAATCACATCAGAGCGTCCATTAGGCCGCCGCCGCAGAATTAGTAGCGTGTTAATCGAGCGTCTTGAGAAAGAGATTGAAGACCACGAGTAAGAGATAGAATCGCCCAATGCGCATCGTCCGTTTCTCTCCAGGCCCTGACTCAGGACTGGGCACTGACCCACTCTTTGGTGTTCTAGAAGATGATGCCACGATTACGGTTATCACAGGCGATCCCATCTATTCAGGGATTCAAAAGACTGCAGCAACAGTTCCAGTTTCTCAGGTGCGCTTGCTTGCACCGGTTATTCCACGTTCTAAAGTTGTTTGCATCGGTAAGAACTACGCAGATCACGCAGCTGAAATGGGCGGGGTTGTGCCAGATGAACCCATCATCTTTTTAAAACCCAACACCTCTGTCATCGGCCCAAACGACACCATTGTTTGGCCAGATATGTCAGAGCGCATAGATCATGAATCAGAGTTAGCAATTGTTATTGGTCGTCTTTGCAAGGATGTTCCAATTGAGCGTGTCAACGATGTGATCTTTGGTTACACCATCGCAAACGATGTGACAGCAAGAGATTTACAGAAAAAAGATGTTCAATGGACCCGCGCAAAGAGCTTTGACACCTTCTGCCCACTAGGCCCATGGATTGATACGGACTTTATTCCTGGCACACAGAAAATTACTGCAACAGTTAATGGTGAACTC